>JGI24004J15324_10001233_pt1 | contig 10187 bp, 7 predicted proteins | sample LinPmetageLP32_FD_15324 | JGI IMG/M metagenome (IMG submission 15324)
GTAAGGATGATGTGAAAGATGATATGCACAATCTTATGGATGCACTCAAAAGATTAGAAGATAAGTTGGATAAGATATTGATTGGAAATAGATAATGGCAGCGATATTTACTGATGAACAATTAGAAACAGAAGTAGGAACATTAGCTTCTGGGCAACCTGCAGGAGTCCCACAAGTAACTGCAGTACAACAAAATGCAGATAGTGTGGCTGATATATCAAATATATCTCTAGGAACAACACCAACGGCAGCGACAGTATCTGCTACTCCTAGTGGTATAACAACTACAGCACCAACTCAATCTGATCCCAGTGTAGGACAAGTTGGAGCTACTACATCTGTTGCTCCAAACGTAACAACCATGAACACAGCACAAATTACTCCTTCGGGAGATTATATGTCTGACGTTCAAGGCACAGTAAGTGCAGGCTCTATAGCCACTGCTCCTACAGAACAATTAGATGAAAAGGCAACTACTCAATATCAGCTAACACAATTATTATCTAGCATAGAAGATGGAACAGAAATGCCAGCATGGGCATCTCCTGCAGTCAGAAAAGTAGGAGCAATCATGCAAGCTAGAGGTCTTGGTGCATCTAGTATGGCTTCTGCTGCTATGACGCAGGCTGTAATGGAGTCAGGAGTTGTTATTGCAACTCAAGATGCAAATAAGTATGCGGCTATACAATTACAAAATTTAAATGGAAAACAAAAGGCATCTCTACAAAACGCCTTGACTTATGCCGCAATGGACAAAGCTAATCTATCTGCAAGATTACAAGGAGCAGTGACCAATGCTCAATCCTTATTATCTGTAGATGTTAAAAATTTAGATGCCCAACAAAAAGCAGATTCAATAAACTATAATGCACTAACGCAAGCTCTCTTTAAAGATGCCGCAGAAGATAATGCGAGAAAACAATTTAATGCTAAAAATCAATTACAAGTTGATCAATTCTTTTCTGAATTAGAAGCTCAAATAGATACAGCCAATGCTAATAGAAGTTCTGCTTTATCACAATTTAATGCAGGTGAAGCAAATGCTCAAAATCAATTTAATGCTTCTATGGTTGATGCAAGAGATAAATTTAACGCTAATATGAAATATGCTATAGACCAATCTAATACTCAATGGAGACGGCAAATTAACACAGCTAATACGGCATTACAAAATGAGACAAATAGAATAAATGTACAAAACACATACAACGCAAGTCAAACTGCTTTAAATAATTTATGGCAAAAGTATAGAGATAATGCGTCTTGGAATTTTCAAAAGTCAGAATCGCAGTTGCAAAGACAACACGAAATTGGCATAATGGCTATGGAGTTCGCCAACTCAAAAGAAATATATGATAAAGAGCAAAAAGACAATCTTGCTTTAGGAGTTGGTAACTGGATAGCTGCTTGGATGGGGAGTAGTTAATTATGAGTTTAACAACGGCACTTGCAATAGCAGGAACTGTTTCAAGTTTCTTTGGAGGAGGAGGTGGAGGATCAAATCCTTTTGGAGATTCTGGTGGTATGGATATAGGTGGCACTTCAAATACTGCTTTAGGATTTTTAACTAAAGCTGCTAAAACTTACAATACTGTAAGAAGAGATAAAGATGGAAACAACCCATTCCAACAATCTGCTAGTATTAAAACACCTAAAAGTTACAGAGAAATGTTTCCAGCTAAAACCCCTGCAACAACACCAACAGCAGGAACTGCTTACTCAGGACCTGAAAATCCTGATTTACAAACAGCAATTTTAAATTTAGTTAACAATGCACAGAATCAACAAATGCAACAAGTTATAGAAGAACAAAGAGTTGCAGCAACTATACAACAAGGTCGTAAAAACATAGGCACTGAGCAACCGACTTTGTCTAGTATAAATGTAGTTTAGGATAAATAAAAATGGATATATTGCCACAAGTAGGATCAATACAAGCTAAAGACCCGTTAGCAGTAGCTCCTCCGGGACATTCTTTAACAGAGGATAATTCCAAATGGGCATGGGGTCAACCACCTAAAGATGTTAATCCTGACGAAGTTTTAACAAAAGCTATAAATTCTCTGAAGATGCCAAAAGTTAGAACAGAATTAATGAAACTACTGATGGTAGGAGCTTCTGTAGAAGTATTAGTTGAAGGCTATATATTGCAAGCGTTTCAAGAAGGTAGATTTACACCCGATGTAGGATTATTGATAAAAGGACCTTTGTCCATGTACATAGCAAACATAGCTGAAGAAGAAAATATACCATACAGATTGTTTGAAAATCCAGATGCCTTAGAAGAAGGTAAGATGAATGATGAAACATTCTTTAAAATGATGAAACAAAATAATCCTGAAATGTTTAACTACGTAAGAGAGGGCATAAACGAAGGTATAAGAAGAGGGTTTACTCCCGATGCACCCGAACAAGAAAATTTTATAACAATGGATGAGGGAGAACAAGAATGAGTTTCGCAGTCGCACTAGCTACAGGATTCTTCAATAGAGGCACAAAAAATATAGATAAAGAAGATGCTCTTAGACTTAAAGATGATGAAAAAATATCAGGGTTAGAAACTCAATTGTTTGAAGCTGTGTTGAAACCTGCAGATAAAAGACCTGCACCTGATGCTATAAATGCTGTAAAAGATATTATTAAAGGTGCTAAAACTCAGCAAAAAGAACGTGGTAAAATTGACATGTTTGGGCGACCCGGAAAACGGATAGACCTAGACTTAATGAAAACTGCTAATTTAATTAATCAAGTTGATTCAGGATACTTAAATTTTGGGGGTTATAAAATGCCCGTTGATAAATTGTATGGAAGCAAAAGTTTATTAGGGAAGCCGTTTGAACAAGGTAACTTATTTTTAAGAGCAATAGATACTCACATATCTGACCCTACAAATAAAGCAAAGTTTTTAATGCACTTAAAAAATAATAAAACAGCAATGTTAGATTATCAAAGTAAATTAGGTTTACATTCTAGATTATTTTTAAATGGCTACAGTAAGACATTATCAAATGATGGCGATAAAACAAAACCATATACCACTATTGGAGACAACTTTTTTAACCTACCATCATTTGCTAAAATAACTGGTGGATTAGATGACAACCCATTAAATGCAATTGAAAATTTAGCATCTGAAGGTGACTTTAAATTGCCTGCTATGCAAAAAGGACAAGTGTATTTTCAAGGATTAGATAAAAATGGAGTTAGACAAGCTGTGCCTTATAGTTTTCAAAACAAGGAAGACTATCAGGCTTTATCCACAATCTCTAGTAGGATGGGGTACAAACGACCTTCTGATTTTATATTTCAATTTCAAAACTATGTGCCAGAACTTGTGCTACAAGAGGGAGAAAATCCTCAAACTATGTACAACTACATATTCGATTCTATAGAGTTAGAAAAGATGAATTTTTCAGGTAAAACTAGGTCAGGTACACAGAAAAAACAAATAGCTGATTTTTTAATTAAAAAGTACGGTAACAACAGAGGTAGAATGTCTTTAGCTGTTCTTCCTTTAATTGCAAACGTAGGTAATGCAAATGCTTTCCATGAACTTAATATGAACAGGGTTATGGGTCAACCTAGAGCAAGACAGATTGAAGAGATATATAATCTTAAGGATGGTGAAATTACTAAAGTAACTGACAACTATAAAGACATGGTTGCAGTCAGAAACGATTTAAGAAAACTTATACAGTTAAGAAAAGATTTACCAACAGGATCAGGTCTTGTAGAAAATGTTACAGGATTTTTAACTTCCATCTTTGGAGAAGGAGGTCAGATAGATCAAATAGGTAATGTATTAGGTAGTTCAGACGGCGGCGAGGATTTTGACGTAGCAAGAGGTAACAGAGCAGTCAGAGATTTTTTAGGAAAATATAAATCAGAAGGAACTGACCAAGAAAAATTAGGTAAGATAGATTCTATAGTTATATCTCTTGCGGCTAAGATGGCTCGTGCTGTTGATCCAGCAGGTCGTTTATCTAACCAAGACTTTGAGGTGCAACTTAGAAGATTAGGTTCAGCAGGGATATTTACAAATAAACCCAGACAATTAGCAGCATTAAATGAAACCCTTGCAGACTTTCAAGGACAATTAAATAGACTTAAAGTTATAAATGAAATGGTAGACAGGACACAAGGAGGAGGTTTTTCTCTGACTAGAATGGAACGCAGACAATTGTTTGCCGACAAAGCAGTTCAGGATGTTCTTCAAGACGTAGGTGCTGATGCGTTTAGTTCTGTATCTGGCAGAGAATTTTCTTACGATGTTGCCAAGCAAGACGGCAGAGTATCTATGTCGCCTAATCATGTAGGACCTAGAGGTGAACCTGTAGAAGTAGTATTTGACAGAAACAATAATCAAGTTTCAGGCATGTACTTTATGAATGGTCAACCCGTAGCCAGAGATCAAATTCAATTTGTAACAAATCAAAACAAGGGACAAGATATAAGAAGCTTGTATACAACGCCATCAGTAGGTCAGTCTGTAGTTGGGGATGACCCAGCAACTTTAGAAACAGGTCAAGACACTAAAAATTTAATTGTTGAACAACAAAATGTTCAAAAAGGAATTAAAGAAAATGCTCAAAGATTAAATCGTACAACACCTGAAAGCTCAGTTGACCCAATGGGGGGTAGTTACTCGGAGTCAGATGTTAAAAGTTATATACCGTTAGGACTTAAAGACGGAGTTGCATTGTTTGAAATAACATTAGCTGATGGTACAATAGTATCCGATGTAAAAAAAGTATCAGGAGGATGGTCTAAATAATGGGAATAGGATTTGAAAGTTTTACTAGTAAAGATGACCTTGCTTCTCAGTATGCAAACGTTCCAAGAAATAAAGAAGTTAAGGAAGCTATAGAATCAAATATAAGTGGTGCAAGTTTGTCTTTAGATCAAATATTGTCAGGTAACACTACTTCATTGGGTGAAGAAGTAATTAATCCCTATGTTATTGAATCTGCAAAAAATGGTGACCAAAACTCTCTTGATGTATTATCTCAAAAAGTAAACACCTATAACAGAAAAATTCAGATGAAGCCACCTATAGCAAATGTGGTAATGTCTGCTGATTTTATGCCAACCATAAAAGCACCTCCTGAAAATTTAAATAAAGAACAAAAAAACGTTTTTAAAGAATATCAAGAGAACAGAGTTAATATATATAATGCTCTGAACGGAGCTAAAGGATCAAATGGCAGACCTTTATTTAGAGATCAAAGAGTTAAAAATCTTTTAACAAAGTATTTTAGTTCGGGAGAGTTTTTTGAAGAGACAGGTAGACAAGTTTTAGAATTACCTAGAGCAATAGGGTCTTTACCCGTTTTAGCAGACATGGCATGGAACGCTGTAGGTGCGTCTATTGATGCTGTCGGAGAAGAAACTTATACTGATTCTTGGAAAAAAAGACAGCCAGAGATGGCGTATAATAGTGTCATGTGGACAGATTGGTTTAAAAAAAATGTAGGAAATCTTACGTTTGGTAATTCCGTAAATGATAAAATTAAAAAAAGATATTTAGAAGAAAATCCAGAAGACGACTATAACAAATCGTATAAGCCTGTCATGGCAGATGGTAAAGTAATGGAATTACCTATGATCAATGATGAGCAAGGAGAATGGCTTCTTAAGTACGGATTTCAAACACTACCGTATGAACAAAAGTTTTCAGAAAGATTACTTGAAGGTATTGGATTCACTGGTATGTTTTCAAAACTTGCTTTACGAAAAGGTGCAAAAGATCAAAAACTAGTAGGAGAGCTAAGAAAGTCTGAACCAAAAATATACAAATCGACTATGTCTGACATAGATGTGTTAAGAGAACATAAACTACAAAAATCTTTTAGTAACTTAACTAGAAGCTGGAATAAATTTACTGGCACTGTAGGAAGAAAGTTTGGTGCTACGGGAGCAGTAGGTGCCGCAAACATAAATAAAGAATACTCCCAAGCAATGAAGGCTAGCCATGAAGCTATATCTAACAAACGTAAAGAGATAAGATTAGCTAAAAAAAATAAAGTAAATCAAGTTGAGATTGATACACTAAACGGTGAGTTGCAAAATTTACAAAACGTAAACAATACTCTGTGGATAAAATCGTTGGGTACGGGGGACAGGTATACCATAGCAACTTTAGGGAGTGAAATACCTTTAGCAGCAATGCAAGCTACAGGAGAACACTTTCATCAAAAGTTAGGAGTATCTCAAGATTTAGGGGGTTTTATGGGAGTGCTTGCCTATGCAACTGGCTCATACAAATTAATAACAAAACCTTTAGGAATTGCTGGTAGTTTTTTAGCAGGTAAAACTGGCTTTACAGGCATAGCACAAGATACAGGTAGATTAATAGAGGATATCGCATCCTTACCTTTTGATATGCCCGTTGCAGGAATAAACAAAATTTTAGGTAAAGATTATAAAAGTCCTAGTTTTAGAGGGTTATTTGTAGATAGACGTTTTGATGAACTTGAAAAACTTCACACATCTTCTTTTGGAAAAGGAAGACCTCTTACTAGTGGAGAAAAGGAATCATTTAAGAAATTATCTTTATTGATGAAAGATATGTCTGCAGAGCAACGAGAATTAGCTTTTAAATCTATACAAGAATATAGAGAGATAAGAGGTAAGTTAGTTAACGCTTTTCCAGAAGGTGCCGCAAGAGAGGAAGCTGCCGAAATATTTCAGTTAAGTTTTGCTCATGCTTCAGGTCTAGCTCCTCTACAAGCTTTAGATAGATTGCAAGCTGCAAAGATTGATCCGTCTAATCCCGATTTAGAAAAGCTAGCAGACTTACAGATACAAGCAGAAAATACTGTTAGCATTGCTGAAAAAGGTATAAGTCGCCTATTGGAAATGTTAAAAAATCCACAAACAAAATTTGATCCTACAAGAAATGCAGCAGCATTAAACATGATACAAAATTTTAAAAAGGCAGTGGATGGTCAGCAATTAATAATAATGGAACGAAAACAAGGTTTGCTTGATTTAACAAGAGATTATGTAATTAAAACTTTAAACGATCCATTAGCTCCAATAGACGAAAACACTATAAGTAAAATACACAACACAAATTTACTTTTAAATAAAAATCTTGTAGACAATCCTAAACAGGCACAAGAGTCTTTGTTAAGCACTATAACGGATGTTAGAAAAGCTTTAGGTGAACGAGCAAAACAAATTGAAAGTTTTAGAGGTACAGATGAATACAAATTTAGAATGGGTAAACTTGTAGAAGATATGTACGATGTGCAAATAGAATCAAACTATGAGTTAGGTAAGAGCTTCTACACAAAAGCAGAAAGAATAGCCGCAAATCAACCACCTTTAGACGTAAGTGATATAGTAGAGAAAATGGTCTTGATGACGGATGATTTGGATGCTTCTGACTTAGGTTATTTTTTCTCTCCTAAATCTAGATTTTTTAACAGTCGAGCAGGTAGAATGACTAAAAAAGCTTTTGATAGAATGGGAAGAAGGTCGTTGGAAAAAAGTGGTATGACCGATGAATATATAGACGAGTTAAAAGGTTTCTTCTCTTTGCCCGGAGATAATTACATTGGAGAGAACCCTAGTCTTATAGAAATTGCATTGCGTATGAATAAAAAAGGTATACAGATGGCTGATGGAACAGTCAAAAAAACAAACATAAATCCGTTTCAAGCATCACCTTTTGAGCTAGAAGAAATGAGAAGATTCTTTGTTGGTATAGCTGAAAGATCAACAGATAAAGATTTAAAAGGTCAGTACAACAAGTTTATCAAAACAATAGATGACGCAGTAGGATTAAACCCTACTTTAGATCAGGCTATTCAAGAAGCCAGAAACAATTACAAGAGAGTTATATTTGATCCATCTAGAAAGGGATCAGTTGGATACAAAATAAATACATCAAGAGAAGGCCCTGAAAGAACAGACCCTAATCCAAACCAATACAGATACACATACGAAGAAGATTTTAAACCTGAAAATTTTCATCAAGATATAAGTCAAAGTGTGTTTGATCTATTAGAAAATAGAGGAACTAATCCCGGAAGAAAGTTAAAAGAAAAGATAAATGATTTAGTATATTACTGGGGAGACAAAGAGGAAAGTGGTCAGTTGATATTTGACCTTACTACAGATAATGGCAAAGCTAAATTTCAAAACATACAAGATTTATTAAAAATGCAATTCTATGAACACTGGGGTATGATGAGAGAAAATCTTGTTTCTCAGATAGGTAAGAAGTTAGACGACCCTGATTTTGATTTATTAAAGACACCTATACTATCCGACAGAAATTTTGACAATGCAAAAAAACTAAGAAAACTAGAGGATGAAGGCGTTTTTAAAGTGCAGGTGAAAAGATTAAATCAAGAAACAGGAGAGATGGAAACAACTGAAATAGCTATGTTAAGTATGGATGAAATAATAGCTGCCGATAATGATATAGACTATGTTCTTGAATTAAGTTCGTCTGCAAGAAAACAATATCAAAATTTAGCTAGGGAATTAAACGATGCCTCAAGTGATGTAAACGTACAGGCAAAGACTGCTCTAGATATACAAGAGAAAAGCGTAGAAACATTCCAAAAACTATCGTCTTATGCCGAAGACCCTGCTATGTTTTTTGAAAAAGTTATTGCTAAAGGTAATAAGGACAGCGTATCTATATTAAAAGAACGTTATCTAGTTTTAAGAAAAGCAGAATTAGGATACAATGACTTGTCTGCTTCAGAGATAATAAAAAAAGAAAATATGTTAGAAGCAGAATTTGATGAGGGTATGCGACATTTTATAATTAATGGATTATTAGAGAGAGCAGGAACAAAAAGATCATCTACTATAAAAATTAAAAATTTAGATGGTACAACAGATAGAGGTCATAGGGAAATAAGCAATGCAGCACAATTTGCTACAGATGTAAGAAATGAGGATACTCAAGAAATATTAGAAATGTTTTTAGAAAAAGATCACATAGATTACCTAAATAACTTTTCAGATTTTTTAGAGTTTGCTGCAGGTGCTTCTCAGCTACGGTATACGCCTAGTGGTGTTATACGTTCTATATCTCCTAATGAGTTGATAAGTCGTGCTTTTAACTTAGCAAGAGGTATGGTTAGTCCTACATACGTGGCCGCAGAACTTGGAGTTAGAATAGCAGCACAAAATGGCATTGAATTAGTTGGGTTAGCTTTAGAAAATAAACAGGCTGCCGAAATAATGGGTAGAATGTTAGATGCTCCAGAAACTTTAAATCTTGATGATATAAAAAATTTAGGAGTGTTAATAAAATCTTATGTAGCTAGACAACTTACTATGAGAGGTAACCCAGCAATAGAAGGTAACTATATGTCCAAGTCTGAAAAACAAAAATATCAATCACAATCTAGTGCAGAGTTACTAGAACAACTCCCAGAAAAAGGGAACTTTTTTAACAAACAAATAAATCAATTAACTGCTTTATAGGAGTAAACTAAATGAAGATGTATAACAATGGTCAACGCAAAGGCATGATGTATGGTGGTGGTGCTACCCCAAGAAAGCCAATGATGTACGGTGGCATGACTACTAAAAAGAAAATGAACATGGGTGGACTTGCTAGTCAGAACAGGAAGAAAACTACTGCACAATCAGCAGAGATGAATCCTATGGGTGGCATGACAGAGCAGAAAAAATTTAGCATGGGCATGATGTATGGTGGCACTGCCAAGAAGAAAAAGAAAATGGCAGGTGGTGGTAAACTACATGGTGGTCAAACTAAATTAGATATGAACAAAGATGGTACAATATCAGATAAAGACTTTGATATTATGAGGAAGAAGTAGGCTTATCTCTCTGCCTAGATATCTTACGACCTTTAAAGAAAACAATTGTATTGATAGTGGTGTTGATAGTTATGGCAATAGTTAGCCATGCTTCCCACCACTCCACTACAAGAACCTTCCTGACTTATCCATAACCTCTTGTGCTATTGATCTCAAGTATCTTATAAAATCTCCCACCTTATTTGTACCCTCGTACATAGGAAGACCCATATTCATAGTCTTCTCGAACTCTTCAGGCTCAACTGCATCGTAGAGTATCTCAACATTCCCATCCTTATTTAAAAATGCTTCTAGTGAAAATAATTTAGCTTTTACTTTGGACTTCATTGATTGGCTCTAATTTACTTATAGGTAAGTTATAACAATCAGTTCTAA
>JGI24004J15324_10001234_pt1 | contig 10178 bp, 15 predicted proteins | sample LinPmetageLP32_FD_15324 | JGI IMG/M metagenome (IMG submission 15324)
TTAGGCAGAGTTTCACCTGTTTCATCGTCAGCATCAACAAATATTGTCGGGTGCTTAAGGTAATGTTTAGGTTCTAATTGTAATATTTCTTTTAGTCCAACCTCAATAGGTTTTTCAAAACTTTTAATTCTATCATCACTTGCTTGTAAAAAACCTGTGTTTGTAAGAAATCCGTGAGATGCTGATACACTCATTCTATTTTGATTATGTGCTCCTGTTGTAGCAGTAGGACTAGTTAGAAAAGTCGCTTGTACTTGTCCTGTAGCAGGGACTGCTCCGTTTAAATACACCCACCTAACAGAACCGCCATTTACCTTATATCCGTCTATTTCTAACGGGAAAGTAGGCAATGATACCCCTATACCAACACCGCCTCCATCGCCTCGTATTATCATTCTTTGACTGCTATTATTTCCGTTAAAAGTAATAAATTGATGGACGGAATCCGTTAAACCACATCGTATAAATGTTGAACCATTATCATTTTGTTCTAACGCCATATTAAGGGGTTGATTTTCAAAAACGGTATTATGACCGAAACTTGCTTTAGAGTCTAACTGAACGCAACCCATAACAGCATTTCCATCTACTTTAATAGTACCACTGTCGTATTTTAATTGTGGGAAACCGTATACGTCTGTTGTTTCAGTCCATTGAGAACCTGTTATAGCGTTAATTGATGCTTCGTAAACATTACAAGAGGTTTCTATATTCGCAATATCTAAAGCAAATACAGCACCACTTGCCTCTAAAAAGTTTAAACTACTTTCTATATTCGTAAAACTAATAGCATTTATACTTGCCTCATAAACATTACAACTTGTTTCTATATTCCCAATATCTAGAGCAAATACAACACCACTTGCCTCTAAAAAGTTTAAACTATTTTCTATATTTGTAAAACTAATAGCATTAATACTTGCCTCATAAATATTACACGAATTCTCAATAGTAGCAATATTTACAGCAAATACAGCACCTGATGCTTCTAAAAAGTTTAAACTGCTTTCTATGTCGTTTATTGCTAAACTAAACTGAACTCCGCTTAAGTCTAAAAAGTTTAAACTTGCTTCAACACTCGTTAAATCAAATGCGTTAATACTTGCTTCGTATATATTACAACTCGCCTCTATAACAGCTATCTTTGCCGTGTTAGTTGCTATCCCTGCTATCTGTCCTAAATTAACAGCGTCAGTTGCATCAGTTCCTGATCCTAAATCTACTATTTTAAAACTATTCATATCTAAATTTTGAGTTATATTTATATTCTCGCTGTCGGTAGGTGTGTTTAATAATCCATTCATAGATTTTCTTGTTGCTGTATTACTCGCCATTTGTAATAATATTATATATTATTTTCTGTGCTTTGAGTTTATTATCAGGTAAGCGTATTTTAAAGAATATAGATAATTCTTTTAAAGAAGCGTTCTTAAGTTGTGGATATTGTCTGTCTATTTCCATTTGATACTTATTTCTTCTACTTATTGGAGTATCCATTAATATATTATAATATTTTTTTATTCCGCAGGTCTACCCATAAAGGTTATTCTCGGTTCTTCTCTACTTTCAATTAAACCTTCCGCAGGTTGTGCTGTTTCTACTCGGTCTTGTCTTGGTATTGGAAATCGTCTATCGCTTACAACTTCAGGCGGTATAAGTCCTGCTNNTNTTAATCGTCGTGGCGTAAGTTCAGTTAAAGTACTAGTTTCAACACTATCACCTAATTCACTAACATAATCCTCAGTAAAATCTGTTGCTCTACCTAAAGGTTCAGCTACTCTACCTAAAGGTTGAGTTTGTCTTAAAGCGTCTACTAATAATTTTATTTCGCTTGTATTAACTCCTTGTTGAGGTTGTATTAGCATGGTAGTTAATCCTTGTTGAGATAGAGGTAATTGAGGTAATGATTTTTTGCCTGTCTTTCTTCTTTTCTTTACCGCTTTAGGTTTGCCTATATTTACTATTACTGTTTGTTTTTGCATTTGCTTTTGTTTTAAAGTTTTAGATTTTTTATATTTGCGCTTAACTTTTTTAACTTTTCTAACTAATTTTTTCGCCATTTAAACTAATAAGATATATTTAATTTTATTACTTTAAACTTTTTAATTAACTAGAATCAAATTCTATTCTGTTAAAATTCTTAAAATATTGGAAAGGTAATGTACTTGTTTTTACAAATAAAAAATTACCCTTTTTATCAAATACATAATTAAATAATTCGTGTACTTCATCCTTACTTAAATCACCTAAATACTCCTCAATAAATGCTGTAGATTGTTTACTATTAATAGGTTTAAAAAAGAATATTCCATCTACATTTTTCCTTATTGATAAGGGGCAGTCTGTGAGCGACTGGAGTAATAAATGGACGCTGAGTAATAAATGTCTATGACGATATATAAGTGAGGTTAGCTGTTTTCCTAAAAACTTATCCTTTAATTTGCTTCCGTTATCATCAATTACTGCTAAAGTAAATTCATCATCATAAGCGTTATCACTTGCTATATCCTCTACTTGTTCTAAAAAATCAATATCGAACTCGTGATAAACTTTATCGTGTTCTTTTATTAATTTATTATCTATACTATGAAAAGAATTTTCAGGCATATTTAACATTACGGTATGTTGATTTTTGTAATAAATTCTGTCCTTTTTTGTTTTATTAGTTAGCATATTAATAACATTACTTGTCTTTCCTGATCCTTTCGCTCCTACAAATAAATATACGTGAGGTTTATTAGCAAGTGGATAAGGTGCTGGAGGTTGAAATTCTTGTTCGCACTTCATTTTAGGTACTTTTATTTCTAAATCATTCTTCGTTTCTTTAATTTTCATTTATATATTATGCGAAATATATTGTTTCTGTTGGAATATTGTATTTTACGGTGTCTTGTTTAGGTTGCTTAAGTACCTTTTGTTTTTTAGGTTTTCTTCTTCTAACTACTACCTCCTCCTCGCTACTTGAAGAGGTGCTAACACTTTCCTCCTCATAAATGCTCTCCTCTGTATAATCACTATCGCTACTACTTTCCTCAATAATAACTTTTTTAGGTTTTTTAATAGGTTTAGGTTCTTTAGGGGTTTTTACAGGTTTTTTAACAGGTTTTATTTTAACAGGTCTAGGTGGCGGTTCTTCTATTTCGCTTAACTCGTCTTCCTCTAATGATGCAGATACTTTAACATTTTCTACAATTCTTTTTGCTTTAGTAATTTGTTTTTCGCTATCGCTTAATGTTGCTTCATGGTCGGCTATAATTTTCTTAGCGTTTAAAACTTTCTCTACTTCTTGCCGTGTTTCACTTTTCGTTTTTCGTGCGTTTTCTCGTCGTGTTTTATTTATTTCTTGTAATTTAGCAAAATGTGCCTTTTGTTTCTCAGTTCGTTCTTTTTTAGGTTTAGGATCAACAGGTGGACGCTTTTTAGGCGTTATTTTATATTCTGTGCTACTGTCGCTTAATTCGCTTTCTTGAGATTTTATTTTCTCCATTATATAATATATGCAAGATAATAATATCCCTAAATTATCTAATGAAGAACTTGAATTTTTTAAATCAATAAATGTTGAAGTATCTGATACTGATACATCTAATAATTTTATTGGTATTGAGAATTTTAAAACTTATGAAAATTTAACTGAAGAACAATTTGAAACTATGAAAGACAAAATGCGTAAGCGTATAGAAGGTTCTATAAAATTTTATGAAGATAATAGCGGTACTTTCTTAACTAATGATACTAAAGAAGAACAATGGAAACCGATGGATGAAGAAGCAATAAGCGATTTCGCCAGTCAGTTTTTAATTTATGAAAATGATACTATAGACTTAAGTAAGTTTGATTATGAGATACATAGCGAACAATATTACAGGGATAAGTTTCCTGGATTTCCTGATACTTGGTTTCCTATTATGGCTGAAGCATCACGTACAAAAATAGGTGATAAAAGAACTCCTACATTTTCTAAAATAAATAAACCTACAACCTTGAGTTTCAGTTAATTAAAACTTTTAATTAATAGAATCAAAACATTAAACCCTTACAATATTTCTAATGGGTACTACCTTAAAAAATGATTTATAAGTTTTATATTTTCTATTTTTTTTACAAGCATCACTATAATTAATAATGTTTCCACTCCATCGTATTATATCCTTAATAGAGGCGAATTTATATAAAGCACATATTCTTTCTGATACTGGATTATTATATATTATTAGTAAATACATTATATAATAATATATATATAAAAATATTAAACAATGATACTTGTCAGGGATTTTCTTAATGGACATATTAATATATCTGCTATATTTATCATGGTCTTACTCTATTTATACAAATATTTCGTATGTACCTAATTGACGCATATCAAGCGAAATTTTGACAGTTCTTAAACCGTATATATCAAGGGTACAGTTGTTAGGTACAGCGGTGGTGCTGACAGCGTCGCCATTATTGGAGGTGTTATTGTATTCAAGTTGGAGTTGGGTTGTGGCACTTACGGTATTGATACCTGCGTACACCTTATCAGAACCTGCGAAACTTTCTAATTCACAAGCGGTTAAGAAAGAACCAGGTACAACACCTGAGGCATCGCTTACGTTGAAATAACTTGCTTGTGTCGCTCCGTTGCTGTTAAAGTTAGCAGATACGCCGAAGTTGTGGAGGGCGTGGTCGGCAATAAGAAGTTCGCTGATAACTTCAGCGTTGCTTACGCCATCTACAAGAAGAGGACGGGCAGGGTAGAGAGTATTGTTTACGGCTAATTGCCACTGACTTAAGTTAGCAGATGAGCGAGAGAATGAATGTTTTAGTACGTTGCCGATATTACCGCTTACTCTGTGGGAAACACTAACACGCTCTAAAGAACCGCTGGTAAATCCTAAAGTGGCGGTGTGGGCGGTAGTTCCAGCAACTACACTACTAGATGCGTGGATGTAATCATTACACATCATATCATACTTTCCGCCTGTCATACTGTCTATTTGTGCTTGAACTTCTCTTGCTAATTCTACCGTGTAAAAGTTAAGGGAAACTCCGCTAATAGCGATATCAGAGTTAGCAAGACCTGCTACGGTGTGGNAAAANGCGGTGGTTGCTTCAGCAAGTGTTAGGCGTAATTGTAGCCTATCACGTGAGAACGCTGGGAAAAATCTGTTNGGTGTNGAGGCACAGGGAGCGAGTAAGATAAGGGGAAGGCAAACTCTGCGNGANNNGGTAGTAGCGATAGTAGCACCTTCATAAGATTTACCTTCTAAAGATGTNCCGAACATAGCGTGGGCGATGTTTCTGTTGTAGTTGCTTGATACTGTGCTGTCAAACAAACAGTTAACTAAATTGTTATANGNTGAGATNTTGGAGAGAGTGCTTCCCGCTGATGTGATTTGNGCTCTTTCAATTAAAGAATANGCACCTGCTCCTCCGTCTATGGTNNNANTTGCTCCGTCGTTATTTGTGATTAAGAATTCAACATACATAGTATTCATATCATAGTAAGAATTCGCTACATTTCCTGGTAAATCAAAGACTATTTCATCGCCACAGTTAAAAGTTATACCGTTAGATGAGGTGAGTTTAGAGCGAAAAGAGCGAGAACTCGCTGCCTTTCTTTGCTGATCCATAAAGTTAAGTGGTTGTGGAAGCGCCATAATTTTATTATATACTTACTAAATATAAAAAAATTTAAATTTAATTCTTAATTTTGGTATTGTATTTTTAAAGATGTGTCTTTGGGATTTCCATATGAAAACTTTAATACTAATTTAAAATTATCAGGTTGGAAACTACTATCATCAGGTTCNTGAAATGTTATATCTATTTTACTCGGTCTGGCGGAGGTACTTATAGCTAAAGGTTCTCCTATCTGATAACTATTACCTGTATTATTATTTAATAATCCTAATACAGTTTTACCTTTATTATAAAAAACATTATTAGCACTTAAATTTGTAGTTATGTATGCTGCCTTTTTACTTGAATGTTTTGTTAAATGTATTTGTACTACTTCGACTCGGCAAACGGCACTTCTCTGCTCGTTGTAATATGTTGGAGGAATAAGAAATTCAAAAGTATCGCCTTGTAATTGATTTTTAGTTGTAGATGATAATACAATATAATCGTAGATTTCCATTTATATAATTAAATATATAAAATAAATTATATGAATTGTTATTTTAATTAAACTTATGGTATTTTTCTTTTGCTTCTAAATAAGCATTATGTGCCTCTTCTGTTGTAGCATAATATCCTAAAAATTTTTTTTTTCTATTTACTCTAATCTCTCCTACATACTTTTTATATCTTTTACTATAGTAATATCCTTTAACATTACTCCTATTAAATTGATTTTGTTGATTAGAAACTAACCTTAAGTTCTCTACATTATTATTTAATGTATCATGGTCTATATGGTCTATAAATATTTCTCCATTATCAATATTTAATCCTAAATAACAATATGCTATAATGCGATGTCTATAATATTTTTTTTTATTTAATTGGAATTGATTATAACCTATGTGATTATTTACATTATATATCTCTCTATAAAATCCTCCATTACTTTTATAATACCTAAATATTTCACCTGTTGTATATACTTGTAATTCAACTCCGTTTAAAATTATATCCATAATAAATAATTTAATTAATTGATTAAACTATTTATTAACTTCAATTTATTCACAGAAACATAGCTGCTCCTTCAATATTCATCGCTGTTTTTGCTGCTTGTCTTGATAATTCAGGTATTCTACTTCTTGCTTTTCGTACATCTTTCGCTCCTATATCCTTACCTATTTCAATACCTGTTATAGCGGTTCTTGCTCCACTACCTACAGCGTCCGCAAATAATTTAAGAGGTACAACACCGCCACTTGCAGCGGAAACAGCACCTGCTACATTCGCTACGTTTCCTAATTGTTTCGTCGCTTCGTGTGATAGTTTTTGTCCTAATTTGTAGGCAAAACTCCTTTTACTACCTAAACGCTGAATACTGCTAAATAATTTTTTAAATCCAAACATTTAATTTAAATAATTATTTATTTTTTTTTAGGTTCTTCTTTTTTATTTTGTTCCTCTATATCTAAAACAATATTAGGTTGTCTTTGTATTTGATAATGTATGCTTAATGTTATACTCCAAAATTGCCCGTTTAATTCTAATTTATTACCGTCCTGATCCTCAATACTTAAATGTACGTTATTAAATTGTGTTTCATTAATTGTCTGATAAACTGGATGTTGAGGCATATAAAATATATATTCTAATGGGTTTACGTTAACATTGACTTTTGCTAAAGTAGACGCCAGTTGTCCTTTGCTGTCTAAATTTGCGGTTGTTATATTCTTGATCCTAATATAAATATTGGGTATTCCTGCTAAATTCATTCCGTTAGTTCCTTGTATTGTCGTATTACTTTGGGTGTCTGTTTCTTCAAAACCTAACTCAAATAAACAAGTACTAACAGAAGTATCTATTGATATAGCTGAAGTAGTAGACACAAATCTTATTTGATTTTGATTAGTAATATAAGACGCTGTTATATTACTTGCTACAGTATCTAATTCTGTGTTTAAAAAATTAATTAAACTATTTACATTATAATTACCATGCTCTATATTGATTGTTGTATAACCTGTAAATTTTAATTTATCATTTGTGCTATTTATAGTATAAAATGAATATGGAATTTCAAAATCAGTTATAGCCATTAATATCCTTGTACCTCTTGGAGGTGATATAGGTGTATCAAAAAAAAATACGCAATCCGCTTTACTATATACTTGGTCGGCGTGTTTGCTTGTTAAAAATATTTGTTGACTTGAAATATGGGTATCGTTATGTTGCGACATTTACTAATTATAGTTATTATTTTTTATAAATTTCATTTGTTTTATCAATTACTATTACATTAAACCTATCCTCATATTCCTTTATTCCTTTTGCTAAAGTATCGCCACTCCATAATATATACCAACTTAAAGCACCTGGAGAATGTCTTGAATTAATATTATCGCTTCCGTGTCTGTTTTTATAACCTTGTATTACTCGTTTTCTTTCCTTTTCGTCTTCTAAATAAAATTTACTTTTTGGATTATTTATTAAGGTTCTGTCCCTCATTCCTAAACTGCCAAAATGATGAAAATGATTATAGTAATCCATCCTCATAACAAACTTTTTATTTGCTCTACCTGACTTATAAAGATAAAACTTATCCATTTATATTTATAACTATTAATATTTTTTTTTAGTTAATTAAAACATTTAATTAACCTGTGTAATAGAAAACAATGCTATATCTTGTTCCTTTAAAGGGTGCTGTTTCGTGTGGGTATTTTGAACCGTTAAATGTTATCCACCTGTTGCGTGTAGGGTAAGATTTAGGNTTTTTTTCGTTTTCATCAAATATTATTAAATCTCCTCCAGTATAATCTCCTAATGTTATCATGGTAGATACTCCAACATTATAACCGTCAATATGTCTTGCGGTACGTGCGTTTTTATTGAATTGAATACTATTATATTTAAAATTAGGTTTTTCTTTTTTCATTAATGCTTTAGCCAATTCATAAACCTTTTTGTACTTTTCCTCATTAGTTCTTCTACTATCTCTAATAATTCGCTTATCGTATCTTAAACCGTGTCCTCTATTTCTAACCTTACCTAAAACAAAACCTAATTGTGATTTACCGCCTCTTTTAATGTTATGGCGATTATGTGCTAATGGAAATTTTATAGTATTCAATTCATCTAATAACGCTATTCTACTCATTATAATTTTTGATTAGTTAATTTTTTTATTTAATTAATATATTTAGTATTATATATGTCTATATACAGGTTGTATAATGATAATGGATTAAGCTACTATGGAGCAACAAAACTACCATTACATACTCGCTTATCAAAACATAGAAGTGATTTTAATATGAACAAAGGTAATACTACAAGTAGATTAATATTTAATGATAATGAAAAGGTTGAGATTGAATTAGTAGAGGCAGTAGAAGACTTAAGTATTTTGAATCAAAGAGAAAGGTTCTATATTGAAAATAATCAATGTGTAAATAAAATTATTCCAACAAGAACACCTAAAGAATGGCGGAACGCTAATATTGATTACATTAAAGCGATGCAGAATGAATATTCAAAACAATATTATATAAATAACAGAGAAAGAATATTAAATCAAAAAAAAGAAATATATAAAAATAAAAAACAATTATAAAAATGGTGTATACTTACAAACAACAATACAATAAAAAATATGGTTTTAAAAAAGATAAATCACATAGTTTAAAAGATATTTCTAAAACAACAGGTTATAAATTAAAAGGTTTAGAAACTATTAAATCTAAAGGTAAAGGGGCGTTTTTTTCTAATAGGTCAGCGGTTCGTCCTAATGTTAAGTCTGCGGATCAGTGGAGTATGGCGCGCGTATATGCCTCTGTTAATCCAAAAAGTAAAGCATATAAAATTGATAAAACACATCTAAAAAAATAAATAGGTATATTAAAAATGCCGATATTTATAGCTATACCTACATTTGATAGAGTTGATACTTTTAGAAAGAAAACCTATACTAAAATAATACAAAAATATAAACTGGAAAAATATTGTACTTTATTTATCCAAAGTGATAAAGATGCGAATGATTATAAAGAACTCGCCCCTGAATTAAAACAGGTAAGAAGTCCAAAAGGTTATTTAAATACTTTAAATTTTATTAGTAAGTATTACCCTAAAAATGCTAAGGTAGTTAAAATGGATGATGATTTAACAGGTATATTTAAATTAACAGGTGATAAATTAACAAAGGTAAATAATGCTTATGATTTATTTAATAAAACTTTTGCTATCATGGTTAATACAGGTTCAAGTTTAGGCGGTTTTTATCCCATACCTAACGCTGGATTTATGAAAGATAGAAAAGCGATTACTACGGATTTAAGATTTATAGTAGGTTCGTTATATTGTTTTATCAATAAAAATATTAAATTAAGAATAGATGGAAAAAGCGACTTTGAATTTACTATTGAAAATTATATTAGAGATGGAAAAGTTATAAGGTTAAATAATTATACAATGCGATATGATTACAGCGATAATACAGAAAAAAGCGGTAGAGATACTCAAATATTCCAAAATAAATATGATAAATATATTAGTAAGGTTAT
>JGI24004J15324_10001245_pt1 | contig 10138 bp, 9 predicted proteins | sample LinPmetageLP32_FD_15324 | JGI IMG/M metagenome (IMG submission 15324)
TGGTGCATTAAGAAGTTTAAATATGTATATAGACGGTAGTGGTAAAGCAGTAATTCAGAAAAATAGTGCCGCTGGTGCAGAGCAAAGTTTGCTACTTAATCCAAACTCTGGAAATGTTGGTATCGGAACTACATCTCCATCACAACGACTAGATGTTTTAGGTTCAGCACAAATTTCATTTTCAAGTGGCGTTAATACTTATCAATATTTTCAAAGTACCTCAAATTTTATAGGTAGAAAAACTGATGGAAATTTAAACATTGGAGTAGCAGGTTCACAAGATATTGTATCCTCTGTTGGTGGTACTGAAATAACTCGTGTCACATCAGTAGGAAAAGTTCAATTTAAAAGAGCAAGAAGTAACACATTAGGAAGGTCATCTATATCAATAGAACCATCTGATACTGTTGTTGGTTATGGTTTTAGAATGGAACAAACAAACAATGATTTGGTTGTTGAAAAATCAGCACCAAGTGGTAGTGAAGCAGAACTTTTAAGATTTAAAGCTAGTGGTGGTATTGCATTAGGTGGTACAGGCACAGCAAATACTTTAGACGATTACGAAGAAGGAAATTGGACACCAGGTTTAACAATAGGTTCATCTGGAAATTCTGGTACTTACACTAAAATAGGAAATTTAGTTACCGTTAGATTTAGAGTTTTACCAACTGCAAGTGGTAGTAATGTTAGAATAACTGGTCTTCCATTTGCTTCTACAGGAGCAACTACTGGAGAACAACAAGGTGGTTCAAGGGAAACTGAAACTTCAGGTAAATTTTTCTTTATAAGAGTTTCAAATAATAGTACAGAAGCCTCAATTATTCGTTATGACGCAAATGTAAGTGTTACTGCGTCAATGACATTTGAAGGTAACATAACATATTTAACAACTTAACACATAAATAATTATAAGCGTTAGAATAAAGCGTTAGAGGATGCATAAATAGTATTATGGCAACACCAGCAACAAGAGAAACGTTAAAACAGTACGCTTTAAGAGCATTAGGTAAGCCTGTTATTGAGATAAATGTAGATGACGACCAATTAGAAGATAGATTGGATGAAGCATTACAGTATTTTTCACAATATCACTATGATGGTATTCAAAGATCATACTTAAAATATCAATATACAGACGCTGACAAGACCAGAATTACGTCTGATTCTTCGGAATCAATTACAAAAAATTCAGTTACTACAACATGGAAAGAAGGTAATAACTTTATAGTTGTACCTGAAAGTGTTATATCAGTAATTAATATATTTCCATTTTCAAACAAAGGTAGTATGAATTTGTTTGATGTTAGATATCAATTAAGATTAAATGATCTGTATGATTTTTCATCAACAAGTATGGTCAATTATGATATTGTATTAAGACATTTAGATTTTTTAGATCATATATTAGTAGGTGAAAAACCATTAAGATTTAATCAACACGATAATAGATTATATATTGATATGGATTGGGCAAATGATTTAATGGTCGGTGAGTTTCTTGTTATTGAAGCTTATAGAAAAATGAATCCTGAAACACATACAGATGTTTACAATGATATATTTTTAAAAAGATATGTTACATCACTATTTAAAAAACAATGGGGCGCTAACTTATCAAAATTTGATGGTGTAGCAATGATAGGTGGAATTACATTAAACGGAAGACAAATTTATTCAGAGGCTTTATCTGATATCGAAAAGTTAGAAACAGAGATTAGAAGTACCTTTGAATTAAATCCGGCAATGATGATTGGATAAAAAATCATGGCAGTTAATCACTATTTTCAAGGTGGCCTAGGCATAGGAAGTGACGCAGAAAAAAGATTACANGAAGATGTTATAATCGAATCTTTAAANATATTCGGTCAGGATATCTATTATCTTCCTCGTACACTTGTNAATAGAGACTTAGTTTTAGGTGAAGANACTTCAAGTAGATTTGATGATTCTTATCTATTAGAAATGTATTTTGAAACAACTGAAGGATTTGCTGGTGAAAATGAAATTATTAACAAGTTTGGTTTAGAAATTAGAGATGATACAACTTTAGTATTATCTAAAAGAAGATTTGAGGAACATGTTGCAAATAAGGCTACACTNACAGCAGCNGGTCGTCCTAATGAGGGTGATGTTGTNTATGTACCTTTATTAAATTCTTATTTTGAAATTCAATTTGTAGAAGATCAAGAACCTTTTTACCAACTTGGTAACTTACCTGTTTACAAATTAAAAGTAACTCGTTGGGAATATGCAAACGAAGAAATTAATACTGGTGTGGCTACACTAGACGCTGTTGAAGATAAATTATCATTAAACGAATACGCTTANAGATTCCAATTAGAGTTAGGTCAAGAAAACTTAACAGGNCGTGGTTCAATTACACTAGAAGACTATCACGATTACTCAACTGGTCAACCAGCATTTTTAATGAATGAAGAATATACAGGTGCTGAAGTTGTACAAACACAATCTCCTTATGCAAGTAATTTAGATTTAAACGCAGAAGCAGGTTACGATACAGTTGGTAATTTNTCAGACGATATATTAGANTTTACTGAAAGAAACCCATTTGGAGAGGTTGACGAATAATGTTTGGAACACACTTTTATAACGAGGGTATGCGTAAGTTAACAATTGCATTTGGTCAATTGTTTAACAATATAGTTGTACAAAATACAAGTAGCACAGGTGCTGTAACTAAAAGAATGAGAGTGCCTTTAGCATATGCACCAAAAGAAAAATTTTTAGTAAGATTAGAACAACAAAGTAATTTACAAGAAGATAGAGCTGTTGCAATTACATTACCTAGATTAGGTTTTGAAATTACTGGTTTATCTTATGACTCTAGTAGAAAACTTAATAAGATGAATAAAACTATTAGAATAAAATCAGGCGAAGAAGGTAAAAAATTAAATTTTAATTATACACCAGTACCTTATAATATTAATTTTAGTTTATATTCTTTTACAGCAACTGCTGAAAATGGTTTACAAATAGTAGAACAAATACTACCGTTCTTTCAACCAGAATATACAGTTACAATGAATGTTGTACCTGAATTAGAAATTAAAAGAGACATACCTATAATTTTAAATAGTGTAAATTATGAAGATACATATAGTGGTGATTTTACAACACGAAGAGCTGTAGTTTATACTTTATCATTTACAGCTAAAACATATCTATATGGACCAATGACAAATCAAGGTGTTATTAAAACTGTACAGGCTGACCTTGGTGCTGATACTGACCCAGAATTAACTAGAGAAGAAAGAATTGTAATCACACCTAATCCTACAACTGCTGACGCAGATGATGATTTCGGATTTACAACAACAATATCAACCTTTGCAGACGGTAAACGATATAACCCAAATACGGATACAGATGAGTAAACTAGAAGATAATGTAAATGATATTTTAGGTATAGAAAAAAAAGAAGAAAAGTTTTCTTTAAAAGAGTTTGAACAACCAGCTCCTGTACCTAGAAAAATTGATGATACAAAAGATGATATAGATAATGATTATTCTCATAGTAGAGATAATTATTATAATCTAATAGACAAAGGCAATGCAGCTATTGAAGGTATATTAGATATTGCAAAAGAGGGACAACACCCTAGAGCATATGAAGTTGCAGGTCAATTAATAGGTCAAGTTACAACTACAGTAGATAAACTTCAAGACTTGCAAAAGAAATTAAAAGATTTAAAAGATATACCAAATAAGACCACAGCTAATATAAAAAATGCTTTGTTTGTGGGTTCTACAAATGAATTACAGAAAATGTTAAATAGAAAAAAAGAAGATGATATTATTGAAGGCGATAGTACACAACCTGAAAAAGATAACACTAAAGATAAGTAAAATCTTTTATTTAAGGAATTATATTAAATGAGTGACGCATATCTAGGTAACCCGAATCTTAAAAAAGTCAACACACCTGTTGAGTTTACAAAAGACAACATACTTGAATTTCAAAAGTGTGCTAAAGATCCAATTTACTTTATGGAAAATTACATGAAGATTGTAAGTCTTGATGAAGGACTTGTACCTTTTAAAATGTATGATTTTCAAAAACATATTGTAAAAACTATACATGATAATAGATTTACAATATGTAAATTACCTAGACAAAGTGGTAAATCAACTACTACCGTTTCTTATCTTTTACACTATGCAATATTTAATCCTAATTCTAATATTGCCATACTTGCCAACAAATCTACAACTGCTAGAGATATTTTAGGTAGAGTACAATTAGCATATGAAAATTTACCAAAGTGGTTACAACAAGGTGTAATAAACTGGAATAAAGGTAATATAGAATTAGAAAACAAATCTCAAATAGTGGCGGCTGCAACTTCTTCAAGTGCAATTCGAGGTGGTTCATATAATATAATATTTCTTGATGAGTTTGCTTTCGTACCACCAAATATAGCAGAGATGTTTTTTAGCTCTGTTTATCCTACAATATCATCTGGTACTAAAACTAAAATGATTATTGTATCTACACCTTACGGTATGAATCAGTTTTATAAATTATGGTCAGACGCAGAAAATAAAAGAAATGATTATGTNCCTATTGACGTTCATTGGTCAGAGGTGCCAGGCAGAGATGAAGAATGGAAAGAAAAGACNATTAGAAATACCTCAGCAGAGCAGTTTCAACAAGAGTTTGAATGTGAATTTTTAGGTTCTGTAAATACATTAATTAGTCCATCTAAAATTAAAAATATATCTTTTAAAGCACCAAAAACTTCTAATGCAGGTTTAGATGTATATGAAGACCCTATAAAAGATAGAACATATGTTTGTACTGTTGATGTTGCAAGAGGAGTATTAAAAGATTATTCTGCTTTTATAATATTAGATGTATCACAAATGCCTTTTAAAGTAGTTGCAAAATATCGTAACAATGATATAAAACCTTTATTATTTCCACATACTATTGAAAAGGTTTGTAATGCATATAATCACGCACATGTATTAGTCGAAACAAATGACTTAGGTCAACAAGTTGCAGAGGCATTACAATTTGAATTAGAATATGACAATCTATTAATGACAACAAATAGAGGTCGTGCAGGTCAAATATTAGGTGCCGGATTTAGTGGTAGAGGTTCTGGCTTTGGTGTTAAGATGACTAAACAAATTAAAAAAATAGGTTGTGCTAATATTAAAACATTAATTGAGTCAGATAAAATAGGTATACATGATTTTGATATTGTTCAAGAGATGTCAACTTTTGTAAGAAGAGGTCAATCATGGCAGGCCGAAGAAGGTAATACAGACGATTTAATGATGTGTTTAGTTATATTTGGCTGGTTATCTAATCAACCATTCTTTAAAGAGATGACAGACACAAACGCAAGACAAATGTTGTATGATGAACAACAATCCTTAATTGAACAGGATATGGCGCCTTTTGGCTTCGTAGATGACGGTACACCAGACCATGAAAAGGTGGAAGTTGACGAATACGGAGATGTATGGCATCCTGTCGTAAGAAAAGGACTCTAATTCTAACATCTTATAAATATCAGTAAGGTTGAATTTTGAATATGGGCATAAGAAAACTTATGAGTATTGAATATTTAATAATTAAATTAGCTAATTAAAAGGAGAAACCTAAATGGCATTTCAAGTATCAGCAGGTGTTCTCGTACAGGAAAAAGACCTTACTAGAATTATACCAGCAGTCTCAACTTCTATCGGTGCAGTTGCTATTCAAGCAACTAAAGGACCTTTAGATGAGATTACTAGTATTTCTAGCGAACAAGAATTAGTTTCAACATTTGGAAAACCTAACTCAACAACGTTTGAGGGATTTTTCACTGCTGCTAACTTTTTAGCATATTCTAATTCTTTAAGAGTTGTCCGTGTACAGAATACATCTGTATCAAATGCTACCGAAAGTGGTAGTACATTTGTAATTAAAAATACTCAGCATTATCAAGATAATTATGCCGCTGGACAAGGTTCTGTTGGTTTGTGGGCGGCTAGAACAGCTGGCGCATTTGGAAATTCGTTAAGAATTGACACATGTCCATCTGCTACAGTTTACGAACAAACTGCTAAAACAACTGTTAATGACGCCTCTATGGCAGTCGGAGAAACAGTTGTTACAGTTACATCAGGAACAGGAATTGTTGCAGGCGATATAGTTAACTTTGGTGACAATTTTGAGTACAGAGTTGTTAGTGTATCAACTAATAACTTAAATATAGTTAGAAAAGACGAACCAGCATATTTCGGAACTTCCGATTCTTCAGGTCTACATGCAGTACCAGCTAATGGTGCTAGTGTAAGAAGAAGATGGAGACATTACGATTTATTTGACAAAGCACCAGGAACTTCACCGTTTGCTCAAGCAAATGGAGCTTCAGGTGATGAGTTACATGTTGTTATAATTGACGAAGACGGTGCAATTACAGGAACTAAAGGCGATATTTTAGAAACTTTTGGTGCATTATCAAAAGCTTCAGACGCTTTAACAGCTCAAGGTTCTACTAACTATTATCCAAATGTAATTTACAATCAATCAAACTACATTTACTGGATGGATCACAACGCTGGTGGTTCTAACTGGGGTAGTGCAGCTAGTGGAGTAACTTTTACTAATGTTACTGCTGTAAGTCAAGTATCATTATCAAATGGTGCTGATGGTTCAGTAGCAACTACAGCTCAGAAATTAACTGCTTATACTAAATTTGCTGACGCAGAAACAGTAGAAGTAAGTTTAATTATGTCTGGTAACGGTGACGCTACTCACATTGACAACTTAATTACAATTGCAGAAAATAGAAAAGACGCAGTTGTATTTGCTTCTCCAGAGAGAAGTGATGTTGTTAATATTGCAGACGACAACGCACAAAAGAACAATGTAGTATCATTCTTTAATGGTATTCGTTCAACTTCTTATGCTGTGTTTGATAGTGGTTACAAGTACACATACGACAGATACAATGATGTTTACAGATATGTACCTTTAAACGGTGACATAGCAGGTTTAACAGCAAGAACAGACCTTATAGCAGACAGTTGGTTTTCACCAGCAGGTCTAAACAGAGGTATTGTTAGAGGCGCAGTTAAAATTGCATTTAATCCATCTAAAACACAAAGAGATGAATTATACAGAGCTAGAGTAAATCCTGTGGCAACTTTCCCAGGACAAGGTACTGTATTATTCGGTGACAAAACTGGATTAACTGCTCCTTCAGCATTTGATAGAATCAATGTAAGAAGACTGTTTATCACTTTAGAGAAGGCAATTGCTACTGCTTCTAAATTCCAACTTTTTGAATTCAATGATGAATTTACAAGAGCTAACTTTAGAAACATTGTAGAACCTTTTTTAAGAGAAGTACAAGGTAGACGAGGTATTACAGACTTTTTAGTAGTCTGTGATGAAACTAACAACACAGGTGAAGTAATTGATAGAAATGAATTCATAGCAGAGATTTTTATTAAACCTGCTAGAAGCATTAACTTCATTACTTTACAATTCATAGCAACTAGAACCGGCGTTTCGTTTGACGAAGTGGCTGGCGGCTAAGTTTAGAAATAGGAGAAAAATAAAATGGCAAACATTAATGACTTCAAAGCTAAACTTGCTGGCGGTGGGGCAAGACCCAATCAGTTTAAGGTAACAATGCCTTTTCCTGGTTACGCACAAGTTGGTGGAGAAATAGAAGAACTAGCATTCTTATGTAAGACTACTTCATTACCGGCAATGACAACACCGTCATTTACGGTACCTTTTAGAGGTAGACAAATTAAGATTGCTGGAGATAGAACATTCGCTGATTGGTCTATAACGGTTATCAATGATACAAATTTCAAATTAAGAAACGCATTTGAAAGATGGTCAAATGGTATTAACAACATGACAGACGGAGAAGGATTAACAAATCCTGCTGACTATCAAGTTGACGCATTTGTAGATCAGTTAGATAGAAATGGTGCAACTATCAAGTCGTACACTTTAAGAGGTGCATTTCCGACTGAAATAGCTGCAATTGAGTTGGACTACGGTACAAATGATGAAATTGAAGAATTTAGGTAACATTTGGATACCAATACTTTGAAAGTAACACTACTACATAGTTTATAAATACCTTGTAGTAACACAAAGGAATATTATTATGGCTGAATTATTTGGATTTTCTATAACTCGTTCTAAAAAAACGGCGGATCCAAAACAAAGCTTTACACAACCTCAAGCGGATGATGGTACACAAACCATCGCCGCTGGGGGTTANTTTGGTCAATACCTCGACATGGAGGGACAGGCCAAAACAGAGCAGGATTTAATCCGAAGATATAGAGAAATCGCTTTACACCCCGAGTGCGACATGGCAATTGAAGATATTGTCAATGAAGCAGTTGTGGCTAATGAACTAAAAGACGCTATTAGGTTGATGTTAGACCAAGTGCCTTTTGGTAATGAAATCAAAAGAAAAATAGAAGAAGAATTCCAAGAAGTATTAAGGTTAATGAACTTTAATACAAAAGGACACGACATCTTTAGAAGATGGTATGTTGATGGTCGTATGTATTACCATAAAGTGATTGACAGAGAATCACCAAGAAAAGGTATTACAGAATTACGATACATTGACCCACGAAAAATTAAGAAAGTTAGAGAAGTTAGAAAGAAAAGACCTGATGGTCCTACACCACATGGTCTTTCTATCATAGATGACTTTCAAGAATACTATTTGTTTAATGAAAAAGGTGTAGCAGGCACAACATCTGGTGGTATTAAGATTGCACCAGACACAATCGCATTTGTGCCTTCAGGAATGATTGATCAAAATAAAAATTTGATACTTTCTTATTTACATAAGGCAATTAAACCTGTAAATCAATTAAGAATGATTGAAGACGCTGCTGTGATTTACAGAATTGCAAGAGCGCCTGAAAGAAGAATATTTAAGATTGATGTAGGTAATTTACCAAAAGTAAAAGCTGAACAATACCTAAGAGATGTGATGGCAAGATATAGAAATAAACTTGTTTATGATGCTTCAACAGGTGAAATCAGAGATGACAGAAACTATATGTCTATGTTAGAAGACTTTTGGTTACCGAGCAGAGAAGGTGGTAGAGGTACAGATATTACTACACTACCTGGCGGACAAAATCTTGGAGAAATTACGGACATTGAATACTTTAGAGCTAAACTATATCGTTCATTGAATGTACCAGCAAGTAGATTAGAAGCGAGTCAAGGTTTCAATCTTGGTAGAAGTACCGAGATTACCAGAGATGAACTTAAATTTACAAAGTTTGTACAAAGATTGAGAAAAAAGTTTACAGAGTTATTTAATGATATATTAAAAACACAATTAATACTTAAAGCCGTTATCACGGAAGAAGATTGGCATTTGTTACGAGATCATGTACAATATGACTTTTTACAAGACGGACACTTTGCAGAATTAAAAGAGTCTGAAATGTTAATGGAAAGATTGAGAGTTGCCGATTCTATGAGAGATTATGTTGGTAAATATTTTTCTGTTGAGTATGTAAGAAAGAATGTATTACGACAAACAGATAGAGAAATTGCTAAAATTGATAACCAAATTAAAAAAGAAATTGATGATGGTATTATTGCTATGCCAGACGCAGGCGAATTTACCAGAGAAATCAAATAGGAGAAATTAAATGAGTGAACATGTAAAAAAATTTGTAGATGATTTACAAAATGGAAAAAATACTGATGCAGGAGAGGCTTTTAAAGACGCATTAAGAGCTAAAGTTGCTGACGGTTTAGATAAACAAAGAGTTGACATTGCGAGTAGAATATTTAATGATGCTTCTACAAACGCACAACCTTTTAGCGATCCAAAACCGACTGTAACTGACCCTAATCCGGAAACAAGTGTTGTTATTGATACACAAGGTCAAGAAGTTGAATTTGTTGATAACGGTAATGAACAACCAACACCAGAGTCAGAGGTTCCAAATGCAGAAAGTCAGCCAACTACTTAAACCAAACGTAGTTGATACAGAAACTTTTAGTCAATTACCACCTAAACATAGAGAGGTGGTAAATGACTTTTTTAGTCAAGTAGATTATGATAATGTTGATGTTGTAAAAGAAGTTGAGGCAACTATAGATAAGGTTGCT
>JGI24004J15324_10001246_pt1 | contig 10136 bp, 23 predicted proteins | sample LinPmetageLP32_FD_15324 | JGI IMG/M metagenome (IMG submission 15324)
TGAACTCTGCCATCTGTGGGTAGAACATAAGGTATGATAATTTCTTCAGAACCCCATTCAAGAATCTTAGAATTTTTATCACAATACACCATAAATTTACGCTCCCACAAACTTCTGTAATAAATAGTACTAGGATTACCCTTATACTTTTTAGGGTTAGTAGGAATATAACGACCTTTGTAACTCATATAAATATATATGTAAACTTTAAAGGACATTAATATGGTTTTCAGTACCAAATTCATTTCAGGTGCCATGAGTCAAAAATTTGGTTCATTCTTAAATGGAAGACAAGGATTAAAAACAAATTTATTATCAGACCCATTCGGTGGTCAACCTTCAGTTTCTGGTGAAAACCCTAAAAAGACAGTTTATCAATACCCTTTAGATTTAGGTGGTTCACCAAATCAAGGTCATTTTGTTATGTTTTATGTAAACACACAAGATGTGGGTAAATTAAGATATGATGAAAGTGTTAAAACGCCTGGAGGTAGAGTCATTGCCACAGAAAATGGTGAACAACAAAGTGAAAGCACTGCCACAACATCATCATTTATGAGCGGCCCACAGAAAAGAGCAGCAACAGTTAGTGATACTAAAACAGATAATTCACCAAATAAAATATTTACTTATGATAGAGCACCAACAACAAGAACAAATATGTTAATTGCATTGTATATGCCAGCAAGTGTTGATGTTACATATGCATCAACATATGAAGGTCAAGAAATAGGTAAAATTGCAACGACTGCTTCAACTGTCATGGGTGCAGATAATAAAGGTAAAGCATTCATGGGTGAAGTTCCAGGTTTAGTAAGAGAAGGTAGTCAAAATGCAGCTGAACAATTCGCACCTGGGGCAAGAGCATTAGACTTTGCAAGAACTGGTAAAGTAATTTCTAATAGAATGGAAATAATGTTTACAGGTGTTCCACATAGGTCATTTTCATATACTTTTAAATTTTTACCAAAGAGTCAAGAAGAGGCAAAAACAATAAGAGAAATTATTAATATCTTTAAGTTTCATATGTTACCAGAAGTTGAAGGTAATCTCGGAAAATCTAGAAACTTTATTACACCAGATACTTTTGATATTGAATATCAATGGATTGGTGGTAAGGGTCAGAACCCATATTTAAATAAAATATCGACTTGTGTATTAGAAAATATGTCAGTAAAATATGGTGGTGCTAGATTCTCTGCTCATATTCCAGATGATGAGGGGCATACGCCACCAGTTGAATCAGAGATTTCTTTGTCATTTAAAGAACTTGAACTCATTACGAAAGACCATGCGAAGAGAGGTTACTAATGTCATATTTTTCAAAATTTCCAAAATTATTTTATGATATTAAAGCAAATGGTGAATTATCTGTATATACTCATATTTTAAAAAGAGTAAAATTACATGCATCAGCGGCGGCTAATACAAAAGTTTTTGATTACTATCAAGTAGGATTCGGTGAAAAACCAGAAGATATTGCATTTAAATATTATGGTGATGCGACTCTACATTGGGTTATTTTATTAGTCAATGATATTGTAGATAGGTTTCATCAATGGCCAATGACAGTGCCACAATTTGAAGCTTTTGTTGCAGACAAATATAGTAATCCCGATGGCGTTCATCATTATGAAATAGCACAGACTTCTGGTGATACTACTAAGACAATTAATATTGGTACAGATAACACAGGTCATTCAGCAACTGCTACAACTGTTACAAATAGAGCATATGAAGAAGCACAGCAATTATTGTATAGTCAAATTAGACTTTTAAAAAGTGATTATCTATCACAATTTGTACAAGAATTTGAAGACCTCATAGATGAAGGTGTTGAAGCTTAATGACAAAAGAACAAGGCATGCAGTATGCTGGTGAATTTGAAGTACAAGAATGTAAATTAATAACTCACGCCGGCCCTACTGTTGATTTAACAGAAATATTAACTGAAGTAAATGTCTATGAAGAACTCATGTCAAATAGTATTCATGCTGATATTTCTTTTATAGACGATAAAGATGCTATCTCATTATATCCAATCGTGGGTAACGAATATATAAAACTTAAAATTGGTACTCCAGACAATACAAATCAAGGTAAAATTGATTTTACAAAACACACTTTTGTGGTATATAAAATACTTCAAGTTGTAGATGTGGGTCAAGCTAGAACAATCTCATTAAGACTTACAACAAATGAAATGTTTTTAAATCTAAGAAAAAGAATATCTCAAAGTTATACTGGTGGATATTCTGATATGATTAAAAAAATATTTAGAGATAATAATTACTTAAACTCTAAAAAAAGATTACAGATAGAAGATACTCAAGGTGCATTTTCTTTAATTGTTCCTAATATGCACCCATTTGATGCAATCAATATGATTTCTCAAAGAGCATATTCTAAGTACAATACAACCTCTTATTTGTTCTATGAAACAATTAGAGGATATAATTTTAGAAGTCTGGAGGGATTGTTTGAAAGACCTTCTGTATTTGATTTTACACCTGGTGAAGGTGGGTTCTTTGAAAAAGAGGGTGTCAATCCACAAGAAACAAATTTAGGTCAGGTAGAAGATAATCAAATACTAAGTAATAATGATATATTAACAAATATTAAAACTGGTTTCTATGCATCAAAACTTATAGTTCATGACATTTATAATAAATCATATAGTGTAAAAACATTTTCATATAAAGATGAATTTAAAAATGCAGTAGATATAGAAAACTTAGGTGGTAAAAAAGGATATCCATTGTTTCCTGTTGATAGCGTTTTAGATAGTAATAACAACAAAGTTTCTGATTATTCAGATTCTTTAGTAGCAGTTCAATCAAGTTCTTCTGAGGGAAATCAATATGCCACATCAACATATCCTAATCACAGAACACCGTATGGTAAATCAAATCCAAAAGAACAGTTTCTAAAAAGATTCTCAAAAATTTCACAATTAAATAATGGCACTAGAATAAGTTTACAAGCCGTAGGTAATACAGGTTTAGAGGTCGGTGATATTATCACATTAAGTATGCCAAAATCGCAAACTGATGGTGGTGAACTTTATGATGAAAGACTCTCTGGAAGATATATTATTTCTGAATTAAGACATCTATTTAAAAAGGGTGGTGAAGCGAAACATAGAGTTGGTATTACAGTTATTAAAGATAGTGTTTCTAAAATTTATCCTAATGACTTACCAAAAATGCCAACAGGAACAGGTGGAACAATCAATGTATAGTATGAAAATTGTAAAACGAAAGGACTATCTCATGCGAAATAAGAACAATCGTAAAATAAGACAATTTAATTTTCAAAGACAAGACAGAAAAGTATCTCTCACAAAGATTACTAAATATGTTGAGGATTTATACACGGCGAAAACGAGAGAGTTCCTAGGGAAAGCGGCGAATGAAAACATTTCTAAAATTGCAAGAAGGGGTATATGACCCTAATATATTTAAAGCATTCTTTCTAGCTGGTGGACCAGGTAGTGGAAAGTCTTTTGTTGTCAGAAAAACAACTGGTGGTTTAGGACTTAGAATTGTAAATTCTGATAACACCTTTGAAAAACTACTCAAAGATGCAGACTTTCCACTTGACTTTAGAAGTATGTCTTCTGATAAAGAAAAAGAAAGAGATGCAATTCGTGCAAAGGCAAAGGCCATTACTAATAGACAACAATCAAATTTTATTGCTGGTCGTTTAGGGCTTGTCATTGATGGTACTGGAAAAGAATATGATAAAATATCCAGCCAAGCAAAAGGTCTAAGAGGCCTTGGATATGAAACTTATATGATATTTGTGAATACTTCTTTAGATACTGCTTTAGATAGAAATAATAAAAGAGCAAGAAAGTTACCAGCAGATATTGTAAAAGACTCTTGGAATGGTGTTCAAAAAAACATTGGTAAGTTTCAAAACTTTTTTGGCAGTAGAAATTTTATTATTGTTGATAATAATAAAGCAGATGAAGATGTGTTTAATAAAGTTTTTAAAGTGGTTAGAAAACTTGCCACTAAAAAAGTAACAAATTATATTGCAACAACTTGGATTCAACAGCAACTTGACATGAAAAAAATACTTGGTCAAAAATGATGGCGTTGACATTTTATTAATACCTGATATTATATAATTAATATTAATTTAATTAGAGAGGTTATATGGCCAAAAAGAAATTGACTCAAGAACAAAAAGAAGCAAGAGTTAAAATACTTGCCCTTGCTAGAGAAAAAAGACTAAAAGAAAATCCACCTGAATATAAAAACATTCACTCAAATGTGTTATCTAAACCAGATGACCATATGTTTTCATTTAAAAAAGTAAAACAATGGATTAAGACTCAAAAAGAAGTTGCTTCTGATTCAGAAAGACAGTCAAGAAGAGCATCTGTTGAATCTAAATTAAGAGTAAAAGAAGCAGCAAAGGCAAAATATGCTAGAGCATATGTTAGAGAGATGAAACACTATCTAGAACATGGTGATTGGGTTTCAAATACTTATGGTGAATATCAAGAAAAATGTACTAAGTGGAAGATTATTGCTGGTCCAAGAGAAGGGCAGGTTATATAATGCAAAGTATTAAAACAAAAATGGATTGGCATATACAAGAATCATTAATGATTGAAGTGTACACAAAAGACCCAGAGAATCCTATATTAAATAAATTTATGAGCATGGAAAATCACCATGGTGCAGCCATGAGAAAAATTATGGATGCATATAAAAAGAACGGACATCAAACAAAATATACTGACGGTGAATTATGTTAAAATTCAAAAGTAAGAATATGTTTAATGGTGTAACCGTCTATAACATGAGAAACTGGTTAGAGTCCATACACAAAGACACATTAAACTATGGCTCTGAAGAAGAACAATATGTTATAGAACAACTACTACATTATATAACCAAAGATTACAAGGACAAAAAAGGCCTTGAGAATAAAAACATTATGGGGTACTAAAATGATATTATTTGCACTAAGCACATTTTTTACAGTTATGTCTAATATATTTGTTATAGGTGAGGCAGAATTTTTTTATCATAAGAATAAAGCAATAGAACTTTACGGACCATGTGAATGGAAGTATGTTGGTAAAGATACTGAAATCACAAATCCTGCTTTAAAGTTATTTCCACCAGTGGGAGAACCTTATGTATTATATAATCAAGTTTGTGAAAATGGACCAGATAAAAAATAACGATTGGGATTATTATCGTCTAATAAGAAATGCTCAACAAGCTTTGCACGATTGTCGTGACCAAGATATGAAAAGATATTGGGACACTTGTCTTGCAAAGTTTTATAGGAAAGTGAAAAACTTACATTGATTTTAGCATTAAGCACATTAGCAGTGGCACTTTCAATAAGTGCTGTAGCTGCATATTATAGTATCGTTGGATTAATGGCGATATTCTCTGCATCTGCTGCGTCTATTGCAATCATGGGTATTGTATTAGAAGTTGGAAAACTTATTACTGCATCATGGTTATATCAAAATTGGAAAACTGTTCCTAAACTTTTAAAATATTATTTAACAACTGCAGTTGTAGTTTTAATGTTTATTACATCAATGGGTATTTTTGGGTACTTATCTAAATCTCACATTGATGCCGGAACAGGTACAGATGAGTTATATATTAAAGTTGAAAGACTTGAAAATAGAATTGATTCAGAAAAGAAAAACATTGTAAGGGCCGAAAAGCAATTACAGCAATTAGATAATGCATTAGATAGATATGTTGAACTTGGTGCAGTATCAAAAGGTTTAAATAAAAGAGAAGAGCAAGAAGATGAAAGAAATAACTTAACCAGTTTGGTTAATAAATCACAACAACAAATAGATGTATACCTAGATGAAAAATCAGAATATGATTTACAAATAAAAAGTTTTGAAGTAGAAGTTGGTCCACTAAAATATATTTCTGCACTTATATATGGTGATGATGCATTAAATTTCTTGGATAACGCCGTTAGAATCGTCATACTGATACTTGTATTTGTATTTGACCCATTAGCAGTACTTTTAGTCATTGCTGCTAATATAAGTATTAGAGAAGTACAAAATAGAAGAAGAAATATTAATAGAAAGAAAAATAAAAATAAAGTAAGAGTCAAAGAAGAAATAATTGGTGATGGTACTGCAAAGAAGATTACGAAGTCAAAAAATGGAGTAACCATGGAGTACTATGAATGATACGATTAGCGTTAATGACTGGTTTTTGGTTGTTGATGTTTTGGGCAAGTTCAGCAATCGGCAAAGTAGATTATAGATGGACAGGTAAAGGGCATTTATATGATGAAAGAAATCAATATTTTGTGACTTGTAGATTGACTAAAGAATATCATGTAGAACCTTTTTTTGGTGAAGATGCAGTTAAATGCCATTATAGATGTCAAGACCATAAGTCTGAAAGTGATGAATTTGTTATCACAACACATAGTGACCATATATGTGAAAAAGAAACAGTTCAACCAAGAGGTGATTTTAGAGATTGGAGAAGTAAGTGAAAAATAAAGAACCTAAATTAGATTTCGGGCCAACAAAAGAAGAACATGGTTGGTTCTACTATGTGTGGAATTGGAAGACTTATGTATTTTATGCTTTATTGATTGCTTTTGCAACTTTAGGGTGGATAGACCAAGGTATTACCGGTGTTCTATCTGCAGTAGTTATATTATATGGACTTAAATGGTTAGGTAAATTACTATGACTTATTTTTATGGTAATGAAGACTTTTGGAGAAATAATCCAGTAAACAATCCTTACTTGGAGGGAAAATGGTTAGCAAAAAAGAAATCTTAGAAAAGATAAAAAAAGACATGATGAAATTAGGGCTAGACAAAATGGCGGCAAAGATTAGACCTGCTAGAAAGGTTAGAAATTTCAAATGATAACAGTAACTCAACAAGCAAAAGATTATCTTTATAAAGTTGCTAGAAAAAACAATAAAGAAATTATATCTTTTGGAGTAGATGGAGGCGGATGTGCTGGATTCAGTTATAAGTGGAATTATCTTGATAGTTACGATAATTCTCACACTATATTGCCAATACAAGATAATGTTGTTCTTGCTATAGATAAAGTTTGCGAGATGTACATTATGGGTAGTGAAATAGACTATACGACAGAACTATCAGGTAGTTTTTTAAAAATTAACAATCCACTCACAAAATCAAGTTGTGGGTGTGGCGAAAGTTTTAGTGTCTGATAGAGATATATTTCCGTGGCCAGTAAAGATATGTGCTTTTATAGTGTTTGGTTACATTGGTTATATCATGATACTTGCAGCGGCAAATACGATATGTGATGGTTGTGTAGTTACAAGATATAATAAATATATAGACGATAAGATAAAAAGAAATTATGTACCACCCCCAATACAAGAAGAGGAAGAAGATGATGATTGGGACGAAGATGATGATGAAGATTCATCATTTCATTAGAAAGGAAAACTTACATGGCGTATAGCAAAGAACTCATAGACCACTACGAAAATCCAAGAAATGTGGGTTCGTTAGATAAAAATAAAAAAAATGTAGGTACAGGATTAGTAGGTGCCCCTGCTTGTGGTGATGTCATGAAATTACAAATTGAAGTCAATGACGAAGGAGTAATATCAGATGCAAAGTTTAAAACATTCGGTTGTGGAAGTGCAATAGCTAGTTCTAGTTTAATTACAGAACTTGTTAAAGGTCAGCATGTTGACACAGCAAATAAAATTAAGAATACAGAGATTGCGAAGAGTTTGGCTTTACCGCCAGTTAAGATACATTGTTCTGTTTTGGCAGAAGATGCTATCAAAGCTGCAGTCGGCGATTACAAAGCAAAATGTAATTGTAAAGATTGACCCAATAGATTGGTGTCATAAATGTGGTGATTTACCACACTGCGGTAAAAGAAGAGGGAAATGTCATCATTGTAAGTGTGAAAAATGCCAAGAGATAAACTCAGCACAACGCGTTCCATAAGTGATTATATAATTTATCATGGTTGGGACGAAGATGTTAAAAGGTGGTTTATTGAAATACAAATACCTAAGTCTGGCAAGGGTCAGATTTTAGAGTGGTTTGACTCTGAATCTCTATACAAAAATAAATTAAAGGATTACATTTAATGTACTTCTGGCTATTTGTCGCATTTATATGTGTAATGACAATCCTCATTCTATGGTCTTTTGACGATTTGGATAAAAAATAATGTTTTCTTTACCACAAAATTCAAAAGTAATAAAAGGTAAGACCTTTGGTAAATCAAAAGACTTGACTTTAAATGTCTATCGTTGGAATAGAGATAGTGGTAAAAATCCAAGCATAAACAAATATCATCTAGATAAATCAAAACTTGGCCCTATGGTACTAGATGCTATCATATACATTAAAAACAATGTTGACCCAACACTTACATTTAGAAGAAGTTGTAGAGAAGGTATTTGTGGTAGTTGTTCTATGAATATCAATGGTACAAATACTCTTGCGTGTTTAACACCTATTGACCAAAAAGAATTTAACATATATCCATTACCACATATGAGTGTAATAAAAGATTTAATTGTAGATTTAAAACCATTCTTTGACCAATATAAAAGTATTAAACCTTATCTTGTTACAGATAAAAAACCAGATAAAGAACATATACAATTACCAGAAGATAGAAAAAAATTAGATGGATTGTATGAGTGTATATTATGTGCTTGTTGCTCTACTTCCTGTCCAAGTTACTGGTGGAATAGTGATAAGTTTCTAGGGCCTGCTATATTACTTCAAGCATATAGATTTATAGTAGATAGTAGAGATAAGAACAAAAAAGAACGAATAAAAATGTTAAACGATGCATTTAAACTTTATCGTTGTCATACAATCATGAACTGCACCAAGACCTGTCCTAAAGGTCTTAATCCTGCAAAAGCAATCTCTGAAATAAAAAAGTTACAAATAGCAAATTAATTTGCATTTTTTTGCATTTTTTTTGCAAATGGCTATTGACAATGCTGTTAAAGCATAGTACAATAAAGACATAATCAAGAAAGAAAGAGAGAAAACCATGTCAACAAACTTAAAAATAAACAAAAACGCAAGAAATACAGTAGGTGTAACAAGATTTGCTGGATTTGACGGTAGTAGAGTTCAAATAACTACTGCTAGAAATTTCAAAGAAGAGCAAACTACTGCTGATAAATTCTTTAATTCAATAAATTTAAATAAAAAAGAAGCATTGGCTTTGATAGAAACTTTGACTGGATTTGTTAATGATTCTGATATAGAAACTTTTGATTCAACTGCTTTAAGAGTTCAGAAAGATGAGTGGAAGTCTGATTTCAATAAGGTTAGACCTAAGACTGCTAAGATAGATGGACTTACTGTAAAGACACCTACTTTTAGTGAGTTGTTAATAGAAAATCAAAGACAAGTATCTGGAAGTGATAGNAATTTTCACGACTCTAGAAGAANNGGAACTCAATGGGGTTCTAAGTTCAGCGANNNTNNAGATTAGGAGAAGTGTAATAATTATTTGCAAACCGCTATTGACAATGCTGTTAAAGCATAGTACAATAAAGACATAATCAAGAAAGAAAGGCAATATATGAAAAAGAAATATTTTACAAATTTGGGTTATCCTCATTATGCCAGTATAAAGTTTACACCAGAACAATACAAGGCGTATGTAAAGAAAAACAACAAGATTTTTGAGTACACAGGCGAAGATAAAATCGTGTCTGTTACTGAAAAAGAATATAAACTACCATTTTAAGAAAGGACTATATTATGAGTAGAATGAAAGCTGGTTATACAGTAAATGAAATACAAGGTATCATTATGAGTGCAATAGATACTGCCAATGACGATAAAGGTCATGGCGTAGAAGGTGCATTAGATGACTTGTATTCTTTGGTGGAAGATTTAGATGAACACCAAAATATTGAGATTCCTCTTTATGATAAAAAGGTGAAATAATGAAATGTAGTTATATATGGGAAACACATGAAAATAAGTGTTACAAAATCTTAAATAAAAAAGGTCAGACTATGACACCTTCTGGTAATTGGTGGTATGACGAATGGAGCCCTAAATTTAATGATTTATTTGATATAGATTTAAATCCAGATACATTTTATACTGATACAATTAGTAAT
>JGI24004J15324_10001247_pt1 | contig 10132 bp, 9 predicted proteins | sample LinPmetageLP32_FD_15324 | JGI IMG/M metagenome (IMG submission 15324)
CCTGCTTTACTCATAAACTCCATAGTTTTTGCTGAGCTTTCCATAGCAGCAGCAGCTTCTGACATTTCAACACCTGCGTTTAATTGATTTAGAGCATTTGCGTATTCAGTAGCTGCTGCTGCTTCTGCAGAGGCAAATACTCCTTCTATATATCCTATTCCAAAGTATAATAAAACTGCACCTACTACTACCTTTAGTACGTCACTTCCACCAGCTCCTGCAGCTACAGGAGTTATAATTACTGTATCTCGTACTGGAGCTATCATTGCATCTAGTGTTCCATCTATTAGGTCTTCTCCATTTTGAATAGTAAAATTTATTCCATTATCTGCACAATTTAGTAAGTATTGTTTAAACCCTTCTGTTTGACATTCTATGAGACGAAACATATCACGAAAGTTAGACACGTCCATATCCCAGTCCGTTCCAAACTTTTCTCCGATTTCTCCCATTAGTTTAACGTGGGTCATATACTTCAACTCCTTTTTCTGGGTAAGATACAATTAAAAATGGTATACCCAAACTTTTTGCAACATTTTTATCATGCTGACTTGGTTTACAATCCTGCCCATAGTGACTATGGACTACATATAATATTTTTGAAAACAGTTGATATTTTGCGAAAGTCTTTGCGTCAAATTCAAACTGATTTTCTCCTAAAAATTTATTTTCACAAGGAATCCATTTTTCCTTGTTATTTTCTTCTATTAGAAGCCCGCACATTTCACGAGGAGCTTCTTTCTTTGCGTACTCAAAGATGTCGTCTAGAAACTTAGTCAAATAATTTAGACCCTGGAAAAGCTCCAAATGGAAGTACCCTAGAAGTATTGATAGAAGCTTTAGCTCTGGAATCTGCATCCGTAACATTTACTGGGCTAAATCCAAAACGCTTAGCACAAGAAGAAAGTCTTTTACCGCACTCATCTGCTCTTTTCCAAAATTGAGTAAATCCAGGGGTATTTCCTGTAGTGCTTTTTTGTGCTTTCCATACATAATTACTATGCAAAGCTATTTCATTTAACCTATCATCAGTATAAACTTTATAAGCAGTACTTGCATTATAAGTGCTATAGACTCTTACAGGAGTAAACTTCGCATTAGTTTCACTGGGAGTTCCTAATTGTGCTTTTGTTCCTGATACATTAACTATCCAATATCTTACTACATCAGAAACACTAGATACTATTCCTGTATTACTAATTTGTTTTGCTGAGTTTCCTGTTGTCTTTATGTAACTATTTATTATAAAAGAAGTACTATTACCAGCAGCTGTATAGTCTGTATAGCTTGCAGAAGAGTTGTGTATATACTCATCATCTACTGTTACATATACTTTTTGGCTTACACTATTATATGTAGATACTTGAAAAGTTCCTTCTCTATGCCAACTACAACCTCCACATTTTGCAGACTCTGCTAAATCAGGACTTGCTCCTGTATACTCCCAAGGACATGCATTTGCTACTATTTGTCTTGCTGGTATTTTGACTCCCTGCAAATCAAAAGGTGAAGATAGTTCAAATGTTATTACGGTTGAGTCTTTACTCATAACTTTTGATATAATCCATACTTGTCTTGTAAACTCTATTGATTGAGCTCCAGAACCTGTGTCAGCAGATTCTCCTTTTAAATATTTTTTTAAAGTTAATCTTCTAATAAAACTTTTACCTATTAAACTATCTATGTCTGAAGTACCAATTAAAGTAGTAAAATTACTACCAATATTTGAAAAACTACAAGTAGGTCTAGTTATAGCTCCTGATACTTTTATATCAAAATTATCTGCTACTACAGGATAAGGAGCATAAGTTCTTAAAGTAGTATTGTCTGCATAATCATACATTTGTAAAGAAGACCCATCACTGTCCTCTCCAGGAGTTACATAAGCAAACGTTCCAGTACTTTTTTCAATTTCAAATAATTGAATAAGCGGTGACGATTGTACTTGTGTCTGTAAATCCTGTATAATACTCATGACTCGTAAACTCTCCTAAAAGTTGCAGTTAAAGTATAGAAATTATCATATGCCCAGACTTGATTCCATGCAGAACAAACTACTGATACTGTTTTTTCACTGCTTCCTGAATTAGTATCTGATAGAACATAATTAAAAGCAGTTACTCCACCTTTAATTTCAAAAAATTCTACTATGTCATCTATTTCTGCTTTAGGTCTAGTTGCAAAGCTAACAGCGAATTGTTGAGGTGTATTATTTATTCCGTCTGGAACTCTATGCTCATAGCCATCTCCAAAAGTACTTACAAACACTTTTGGTGCATTACTTTGTGTTATCCCTTTATCGGGCATTACGGTTCCTAGTGAACCTCCTACATTGAATCCTGTTGCCATAATCTATCTAATAAGGACTTAATTGTCCGCCTGGTCGTTGTTGTTTTTCTATTTCATTTTGTACTGCTTGTGCTATGGATTCTCCCATTGCTATCATATCAGAAGAATCTGTTGTTGAAGACGATTCTCCTGTTGTCATATTTACAGCGACATTTACAGTACCACCTAGGTTACCACTTATAGGTATTGATTTTCCATCTGGTAAAGGTACTACTGCTTCGTTTCCATGCATCATTGCTGGGTAGCCTGCTTTTGAGCCAGAAAATACTCCGCCACTTGCTGCATATACAGGAGTAATGCCTCCTTTAGCTCCACTAAATCCAAAGAAAGAACCTACTGTTTTCATTATTTTTCCAAAAGTAGAACCTCCTTCACCAGTATCGGTATTCATACTAATATCTCCCATCTTTGTTCCCATACCTTGACTAATACCTTGAATATGGGCTTCTCTTATTATCTCTGCTCCTTTCTTATATCCTTCTAATTCTTTACTACCGAATAAGAAATCAGTAATACCAGTAGCCATTTGGTCTGCAATAGTCTTAGAAAAAGATTCAAATACTCCTTTTGCAAGATTTGCCATAGCTTCTGAAAGACTGCTATTTTTTCCTGTAATTAAATCATCTATACTTCCAGCTATTCCTGTTTCAAATGAGTTTTTCATGGCCATTGATAACTGGTGAGCTTTATCTAGCTGAAACTGTAGTTGCAGCCCTTGAGCTTGCATTAAATGTAACTTTTCTGTTTCTAGTACTACTTGGGCATCGTCTTTTGTGAGTCCTTTTTTCTCTAATTCTTCTAAAAGAATTTTTTGATTATTCATTGCTATATTATTAGTTAACATTGCTGCTTGCATTTTTAGTTGTTTTGTTTGTCCTTTTGTTGCACCTATACCTAATAAAATTGAGTTTTTTTGTACTTTTGTTTTGTCTTTTATCATTTCCATTTCCAAGTCATGGAGTCTTTTTGCTTCAGCTACTGTTGCTTCACCTACTAATGCAACTATGCTTCCTGCTGCTTCAGCTCTTTTAGTTTTATAAGCACTCGTTTGTTTTTCACTAAATAGTCCTGATTCTATTGCTTCTGTATATCCTGCAATTTCTTTTTGAGCCGCTGCCATTACTTCTCTTATATTACCAGGCTCTATACTTTTAGGTAAGAACGTATCTATCATTGTAGTAGTAGCGTTATCAAATAAAGTACCTGTATCTTTATTAAATTTTACATCGACTTGTCCCGATGCATAACTATCTCCTAAACCTTTTAAAGCATCACCGGCTTGTTTTATGTTACTAGTTAATCTTGTTAGTTGAGTTTGTGGAGTTTTAAAAGAACGAAGAGCTTTTTCAAAGTCTGAAGTAGAACTTGTTAATATTTGAGTTGTCTGACCTAGACCTTTCATTACTCCTTGTGCTATTGTTCCATCTTCTGCTATTCTTGCAAATTCTTTGCTCATATTAGCATAAGAGTCAGTCGTTGATAATACTCCATCTTTATTATCGTCTAAAGTACTTTGTACTAATCCAATAATATTATTATGTTCTTTGTATGCAGTACTTCCTTTTATTAATACTTTTTTCTCTGCTTCTAATAATCTTATTGTACCTTCTAGACCTTTCATTTGTCCTTTTGATAAATACTCATTACTATCGTCACGAAAGGGCATATAATTACCTGCTCTAAAAGCTGCTACAACGCCCGTGCCGCCTCCAGGACCTTCTCCAAGTCCTGACATTATATCACCAAAATCTATATTATTTAAAGCTCTAGCTGTTTGTAGCATATTTGTCATTAAAGCGTCGTGTACTTTTAAGCTACCAATTGTTTTTTCTAAATCTTTAGCGTTGGATTCATATAAATTACCAAAAGCAATTTGAGCATCTTTATAGGCTTTTTCTGCGTCAGTAGCCCTATCAAATAATTGAACTAACATAGCTACTGCACTAACTGCTAAGCCTATATATCCTAAAGCACCTATAAGTTTAATAAGTCCTCTTTGTGCCATTTTTATTCTACCCATGGCTTTGCCATGTTCAGCTATCATAAGTTCCATTTCTATTTTCCAATTTAATCCCATTCTTTTAAACATACCAGCTGAATCTAATTGACTTTGTAGTCCTTGGATTTTTAAAATAGAAGCCATTCTTTTTGCTTCAAACTGTACAAATTTACTATAATTTAGGTATAATGATGATTTTCTAGTCATTGCTAGTTCGAATTGCTTGATAGAGGCTGGGCTATCCAAAGCTCCAAATTTATTCATACCCTTTTCGGTAAGCATGCCTTGCATACCTGTTCTAGCAGCGGTTACTTGAGGCGCTGCATCAATCTGTTTTAACTCAGGTGTTATAGCTTTTAAAAGAGTTGAGCCTGCAAGAATACCCATTCCGGCTGTTGCTACTGTATTCTTAGATAGAGTTGCTGCCATAAATTCTGCTATAGGCCCTATAGCTCTTTTTATTGAGTTTACTAAATCATCAAAAGATTTTGCAAGTTTTGTAAGTCCATTAGTTGCAGTTTCTACTCCGCCAAATTTTTCTAAACCTTGAGCTAATACTTCATTTACAACTGATTGTGACTTTTGGAATATATTTAACTGTTTAGCGTTTATACCTAGTTTCTGTGCATAGTTTTCAGCAGCTGTTTCAAGTCTTAGAATAATACCTAATTCATCTAATAATTCTGGTTCCGCTTTTACAGCACCTCTTACTAGTCTATTAAATGAATCAGTCAAATCTCTACCTAACATAAGAGAAGCATTTTTTGCAACCTTACCTAGTTCGTTAATTTGCTTCGCTGATAAACCCGCTGCTGTAGCGATAGCTACTGATTGAGCTGCATCTGCAAAAGCTAACTGTCCATCTGTAGCTGCCTGTAATTGTCGAGTTAGAATTGAAAGTGATTGTCCTGTTCTTTGAGCATATTCCATTTGTCCAGATTCTAAAATCCTTAAATCAGCCGCACTTTGTAAAAATCTAAAAGCTGCTCCAATAGCAAATATATTAGCAGCTAAGGTAGCATACGCAGGCACAAGTCCACCTGTGATGCCCTGAGCCATCTTAGAAAAGTTTTTGGTTTGATTGGATGATTGACGCGATGCGCCTTTAAAATTACGATTTAGAGTTGCTTCAGAACGATTCAACTTATCTACAGCTTTACCTGCGTTTTTTGATTCTTTTCCGAGTCTTTTTAAAGAGCCATCGTCTTGAACCTTAAATTTTATTACTGCCCCTGCTTTATCTTTCTTTGCCATTATCTCTGTATGTCCGCGGAGTTTATACCTCCGCCTTTAGGTTTGTTTGAACCTTTGCTTTTTTGCTCATTTTCTTTATTTATTTTTCTAGAGTTTCTTGCTTCTATGTGTTTTATAAAGTATAAAGTTTCTCTTCTATCTTCTACTTCCCAAACCTCTAGTAAAGTCCCTAAAGATGACATATCTTTTCCCATGTAATGACCACTCATGCCTTCCCATCTATCGGGAAGTATATCGTGTATAAAAAATGCCACCTGAACCTCATAGGGGTAATCTCCTACGTTCGGTGGCATTTCATTAGGGTCAGGCTGGATTCCTTTTTGTTCGCATATATCTAGATATATTTTTTCGCTAATTTGTCCAGTTCTGTATTGTTCATCAAGTAGTTCTAGTATTTGATTTACTTGACTCTGGTAAAATTTTCTAAATCACCAGTTACTTCTGTAACCCAAGTGTCAAAGTCTGCAGCATTTTTCATTAATGTTTCTGCATTTTCTATGTCGAAAGCCAACTCAGCTTCTGGGTCTACCCCTGAAATATCTACTAATAGAAGCTCTTCTAAGTATTTGTACTTCAGGCCATTCCAGCCTTTTATTACTGATTTGCAATATTCTGATAAGAATTTGTCTTCGTCAAGAGTGTCTTCAAACGCTCTGGTTTTTCTGTTTAATTTTTGAGATAAACACTTATTTCTTAATTTAAGTAATTCTTCTCTTGCTAAGTAGCAAAGTTGTACCGAAAATCCTTCTAAAGTAGGATAATCTACTGATACTGTTTTACTTGGAGTCATAAGACTCGCTAGTGATACTTTTTTGTTCTGTTCTGTCATAATACTTTTCCTTTCTGTTCTGTTAAAAATGTGGGAGGGTTTTACCCCTCCCGGTTTACTTAATATATTAAGTTACGTTTGGTCCTACTGCTACTAAAGTAATTTCATCTGTGCCATCTACGGAAGATGGTAAAGCATGGAAACTAGTTTCTAAACTAACTAAATCGTCTATTGCATGGGTAGGTACTTCTAAATGACAAGAAGGCATATTTACTGTCATTATAGGATTATTTCCTGTTCCACCAATTACAAATGTTAATCCAAAACTATTTGTTATAGTATCTACTTCGCTAATAATATCTTCAAATAAGTCTGTGCTTGAGTTACCAGTTGCAGGAGTATTTAGGTAACAAGTAAAACTACCTGATACACTTCTAGTTCCTGTAACATGTCCTAAAGGTTGATTTACAATTCCTAAAGTTTCTGGTGTCAAAAATGACATATTATTAGAGATAGTAAAATTACCGCCTGTTAGTGTTAAAGCATAAGCACTTTGCATTCCTGCTTCTGTGAACGTCAAAGTTGCACCAGCTGCTATAGTACTCGCAGCACTTAAAGTTAGTCCTGTACCTGATATAGCTGATACTTTAGTATTTGCTGGTACTCCTGTGCCTGTTACTGTTTGTCCTACTATAATTGCTGTATTAGCTCCACTTAAAGTTACAGAAGTAGAATTACTAACTGCAGCTCCACTATTAGTTTGTGTGGTTTCTATATTAGATACTGTTAAATCTGTAAGTCTATTTCTAATGAAGTTGTTAGTGTCTGCGGCTGCTGTACCTTCAAATCTTGTTGCTGTTGTCATAGTATCTTCAGTTATGAGAGAACCCATTCCTGACCACTGTGCTGTAGCTATTCCATCAATATCATAATCAACTGTTACTTCATTTACTACACAATTAGCAATTTTATAAACAACTGGAAGTGCTTTTCCACTGCCCATTTCAAAATGTAATGTGAAAGTATCTAAAGATGCATGGTTTGATTTACTAAAATTAATAGTAGCTGCTGATGAACTGGTTGTAAATCCAGGGCCGTTGTTGTTATCAACTGAAGTGCCGATTGCTCTATTACCTGCTAATGCATTCCATAAAGCTTCTTCTACTAAATGCTCGTCACCTGCGCTTCCAGCGTGTTCTCCACCAGAACCTGCTCCGCCAGTAGCGAAAGGTCTAATGTAAGTTGAAAAAGACCATTCTGCTGGTGCGTAAGAATCAGTAAACATTTGTCTAGCTCTTCTGCTATCTCCAGCTGCATTGGTCATTTCGTTGAGTGTTACCTCGGTTGTGTTTGTCGCCTGAGAAAAACTAAAGCCATCTAGTACAGGTATGTTGTAAACAACATTTGAACTGTCCTTTAGATGTACTTTGGTATCTCGACTAAAATAAAATGTATCTGCCATTTAATTTCTCCTTTTGTTATGAAAAGAGCGTTAGCTAAACTATTGTCTGCCGCGGCTGTTTTCTAGTATTGGACCGTTACTACTATTTCCCCTATTCCTAGAGGGTCTAATACGCCTTCGTCCGTGTCAATACTGAGTATTGTAGTTTGAATAGTGCTTTGCACTAATCCCAACTTATCAGTATACGTGATTGGGTTATTTGTTTCTAATACAGTTTCTACATCTTCCATTAATTTTTCTAATGCTTCTACTGGGTCATCTTCTTGTACATAGCAACGAAAAGTTAAAGATAAATACCTAAACTTTTCTCCTGCTCCTAAATACTGTCTTGTTTCACTACCTGCATTTACATGCACAGCGGGAAACTCTTCTACTTCGTCCCAAAATTTTAATCTTGGGGAAACACTTGATATTGAACTTAGAAAATGTCCTGTACCATTTATTTCTTCTAGCTTAGTAACAAAAGCATTTACTATAGCACTTCTTCGTGTTGTGTAATCTCTTGCTGCCATTATACGCTCCTAATCTTTATAAATTTATTTTTCATTATTTCAGAAGCCATTTCTCTAATTGTTCCGCCTATTAATCTTCTTGGGTCTCTAGCGGTGCTTCCTCTTTCGCCCCCAGGCTCATACATTTTATAAGGGTCTTTCCTATATGTATACTGTATCTCTGTGCCCCCTCTTGGACCCACTACTATGTTTGTTACATTAGCACTGTGTCTAAATCTACCTGTCTGGTTATTTAGAGCAGGACTACCCATATTAGCTAAAAGTTTTTCTGGTAACTGTTGATTTAATATTTCTTTTAAACCTACTACATTTGGTCGTGGATTACTAGAAGTGTTTTTTGAACTTTTTGGTATTCTTCTACCATGTTTTTTGCCTTTGTTAATTAGTACTGCCGCTGATACTCTTGATTTTTTTATTGGATGCTTGTAATTTCTTTTCTTAGGTATTAGCGGTGCTACAAGGCTTTTGGTAACTTTATTTTTCGGTAGTTTTCGTACTACCTCATTAATTACCATATTAGTACCTACTGAAGTTACATTATCAACACTAGAAGGGGACATTTGCAGTGCTGCTAAATTTCCTTGATTTTGTAGTCCTTCATTAATAACATATTCTTCAATGCTTTCAGAAATATCATCTAATGCTTCGTTAATTCTTTGAGTAACTCCATCAGTTTTGTTTGCATCCCATTTATTTCTATAAGCTGTATTAGCTTTACCTACAGGGCCGTCTCCTAAAGCAAAATCTACATATACTATGTCTTCTACAAACGTATATGTGACTCCGTCTTCAAGATTTGTATAAGGTGTTCTGTCAATACGTAATTGGTGGTCAAACCAGTCTAATAAACTTGATGCTACAATGTCAAATAAAATTTCGTCTTTACTTAATTGAATTGCATCATCTTTCATATCTTCTGGCGTTCTTTCTGTAAAACCGTCTCCTAAAAAAGTATGCGGATTGATTAAATCATTCTTAACTCTGTCTCTTGCAATTACACCTCCAGCAGTTGTAGGAGGTATTATTTCACCTGCTTCAAGTTTTATATCAGCTCCGGAACCTCCATGATGACCATGCAGTGCACTTTTACCTTGAGTCATTGCATGTCCTAGTCTATGCTTTTCTGAGCCTTTTGATTGTTCTCTTAAATATGTTCCGCCTTTCTTAAGTACTGGGACTGCTTGAAGACCTGCTTCTTTTGCAAAACCAATTTTATTTCTAATTAACTTACTTCCAGTATTTATCGATTCTTTTGAAGGCTGAAAAGTAGTACCTCTTACAAATTGAGTTATCTCTAGTCCAGGGTCTCCTTGACTTAAGGGCATCAATACAAAGTCAGGGCGATTTCTAAACTCAAACTTTAGTTGTGCAAAAAACTCTTTTTGCATTTTTTTAACGAGGGGGTTTATTTGACCTTTAGTATTATGTCCTTGATTTACTAAATCTAAACATTGTGCACTACAACACCATCTTGCCCATTCTTGTATTCTTTTTTCAGTAAAAATGTAACTTTCAATGTGCATTTCACCCATTCTTTCTTTTACAAGTTCATCTATTTTACTCTCTAATTTTTGTTTTTTTATAAATTCTTTTATTTTTTTTAAAGCCATTATATAATAACTCTATATAAATCAAGTATTCTTTTTATATGGTCTGGGAAATCTGTATTATTTGCAATCCCTGAACTTCCTTGATTCTGCAATGTTGCTCCTGCTATCGTTCTTCTTTCTTTATGTTCATCTTTTAAATAGTAGTTAACTAAATCAAATAAAGCTAACTTTAAATCT
>JGI24004J15324_10001248_pt1 | contig 10125 bp, 16 predicted proteins | sample LinPmetageLP32_FD_15324 | JGI IMG/M metagenome (IMG submission 15324)
CTCTTAATGGGTAATAAAACAAAAAAACAAAAGTTTAATCAAGGGGGTTCTAAAAAAAGTCACATAGCAGCAATTGAAGCTATGTTTGGTGATCCTATGGCTGATATAAATAAGTTAAAAGAACTAGCTAGAGAAATGAAAAATAAACAAGATAAAGGAAAAAGATATAAAAACCCAAAAGTAGATAAATATAATCAAGGAGGAAGTAACATGGCGAAAAAAGATCAATTTGCACAAAGAAATATAGTGGGAAAAAGTTTAGCAGATGCTAAAGCAAACAATTATATGTTTTACAAAGGGAAAGATGGCAAGAAAAAAGCTGCGGTTTCTAAAACAGATTTAATAGCATTTAGAAAAAGAGAAAATAATCCTGATTTAACATTAAGAGATTACTTAAATAAAATGCAGGGTAAGACAAGAAAAAAAGATACTAAAAAAACCACTCCTGTTGTTACAACTAAAAAAACAGATACTAAAAAGAAAAAAAATTTAACATCTAAATCTGTTGGAGCAGGCGCAGTAAAAACTATTGCAGGAACTGCTGCGGCAAAATCCGCTACGGAAATAAATAGAAAATTAAGAGAAAAAGCAAAAGGTGAAAAAAAGACTGAAACTAAAAAAAAGAAAGATGATATTAAAACAGGTTTTCTTCCAAAAGTTGCTGGAGTAGATATTTTTAGTAAAAAAATGAGAGAAACTGCCGATGCTGCAGCTAATAAACGTGCTCCTAATTATATGAAAAAAGACAAACCAAGTTTATTAAAAAGAATTATGACTAAAAAAATATTTCCTACTAAAAAACAAGAGGAAAAAAGAGCAAAATTAAAAGAAACATTTGGAAGAAAACAAAAACCACCTGTAACTTCAGAATACAAAAAAGAAATGAGTTACAATATGGGTGGAAGTGTAAAAGTAAAAATGAGCAAAGGTGGATTTAAAGGTATTTTTTAATGGCAGTAAGTTACAGAGGAGAAAAATTTTCTGGTTATAACAAACCAAAAAGAACTCCAGGCAAAAAGAAAAAATTTGCTGTGCTTGCTAAAGTAGGTGACAAAGTAAGGCTAATAAGATATGGTGACCCAAATATGAAGATAAAAGTTAACATACCTAAGAGAAGAAAAAGTTTAGAGCGAGACATAAATGTGATACCGCTCCTCCTGCTAAATTAACTGCAAGATATTGGAGTTGTAAAAAATGGTAAGAAAAGGTGGTATTAGATCTCAAATGTCTAAACAAATGGGTATGTCAAAAAACAAAGCAGACGACCTTTTACAAAAAGGCAAACAAATGAACGATGCACAAGGTTTTAATAAAGGAGGAACTAGCATGGCTAAACAATTTCCAGACTTAACAGGAGACGGTCAAACAACCCAAGCAGATATTCTCAAAGGAAGAGGAGTTTTTGCTACAGGTGGTACTATGACTGTTATAATTGGAACAGATGTTTCACGTGAAACATCTAATTCTGTTGAAAAAATAACACCTGGTCCAAAAGATGTAAAAGTAAACATGAATAGTAAAGTGAGAAACCAAGAAATTAAAGGCACTCCATCTGTTCAAGTAAAAGGAAGAAGATTTTCTGGAGTTTATTAATGAGTTCTATAAATTTTGCTTATTCTTTTTTAAAAAGAATACAACAAAGAATAGAATTAACAAAAGAAACTATTTTAGCAGGTTCTTTTAAAACGATGGAAGATTACAAACACATAACTGGAGAGCTAAAAGGTCTTCAGTTTGCAGAAAGAGAAATAAAGGAACAATTAGAAAGCAAGGAGAATGACGATGAGTAAAACACTATATGTGCCAGAACATATTGCGAATAAAGATAAGAAAGAAAAAAAGGTTAATGTAGAACCTTTATACAGACCAAAGGATACTAAAGTTCTTGATCCTGGTTTAATTAAGAAAAATTTAAAAGAACGACTTCCTCAACCTACAGGTTGGAGAATATTGGTAATGCCTTATATGGGTAAAGCCACTACAGACTCAGGTATTTACATTCCTGATACTGTCAGAGAGCGTGAGCAACTAGCAACAGTAGTAGCTTATGTTTTAAGAGTTGGACCTTTAGCGTATAAAGATCCAAATAAGTTTGGGCCAGAATCTACTTCTTGGTGTCAAGAAGGTCAATGGGTTTGTATTGGTCGTTACGCAGGATCTCGTTTTAAAATAGACGGCGGTGAAGTTAGAATTATTAATGATGACGAAGTAATTGCTACTATATTAGAACCAGATGATATTAAACACGTTTAAACAGAAAGAATAAAGCAACTTCATGGAGATAAAGAGACATGCAACAAGAACAAAAAGTAGAACAAGAAAATATTGAACAAGAAACGGTAGAAGTTGAATTAGAAGACAAAAAAAACGATACCGAAACACAAGAGCCTGAAGAAAAAGTAGAAACAAAAAATAAAGATGAGTTAGAAGACTACAGTTCAGGCGTTAAAAATAGAATTGATAAACTTACTAGAAAAATGCGTGAAGAAGAGCGTCAAAAAGAAAGCGCTATTCAATTTGCTGAAAATGTTAAAAAAGAAAATGAAACTTTAAAGACTAGATTAACTAATCTTGATAAGGGATATCAAGAAGAATTTGGTTCAAGAGTTGATTCTCAGTTACAAGCGGCAAAAAGATCTTTAAAAGATGCACATGACTCAGGAGATACAGATAAAATAGTAGAAGCACAGGAAAGTTTAGCTACTTTAACTGTTGAAAAGTCAAAATTAAAGAAACCAATTGTTAAAGAAGAGGCAGAAACACCGAATCAAGCACCAGTTGCTCCAATTCCTGCCCAACAACCTCAACAACCTGCTCAAAATGCACGTCCAGATCCAAAAGCAGAGGCTTGGGCTTATAAAAATGAGTGGTTTGGGAAAGATGAAGTTATGACATATGCATCATTTGGCATTCATAGACGTTTAGTTGAGGATGAAGGGTTTGACCCTACAACAGATGAGTACTATAGTGAACTCGATAAACGAATAGCTTCTGAGTTCCCTCATAAAGTAGGACAGAAGCAAACGGGAGGAAGTCAAAAGGTAGTTTCGGCTACTTCTTCTAAATCCCGCAACAAAGGGGGTAAAAAAACAGTGAGACTATCCGCCTCTCAAGTTGCAATGGCAAAACGATTAGGTGTTCCCGTAGAGGAATACGCAAAATATGTTAGACAGGAGGCTTAAATGAATAGTCAAACAAATAAAAACACAAGAACATCTAGGGAAGCACAATCTCGTGATAATAACGTAAGAAGAGCTCCTTGGAAGCCACCATCCATGTTGGATGCGCCTAAACCACCTGAAGGTTATGTACATAGGTGGATAAGAACTGAAGTTATGGGTTTTGATGATCGAAAAAATGTTTCAGCTAAAGGAAGAGAAGGCTGGGAATTAGTTCGTAAAGATGAATACCCTGACTTCGAAGTACCTTCCATTGAAGATGGAAAGCATGCTGGAATTATTGGTGTTGGAGGTTTACTCTTAGCACGTATACCAGTAGAAACCGTTGAAGAACGCTCAAGATACTTTCGAGATCAGTCTCGCAATCAGATGCAAGCAGTTGATAATGATTTAGCTCGTGAAGAGCACCCTGCGATGCCTATACACAAGGCAGAAAGACAAAGTCGTGTAAGTTTTGGTGGTTCTCGCAAAAGTGAGAGCTAAATTTTAATTATTTAGGAGATAAAGAATGGCAAATTCTAATGGAGCGTTTGGATTAAGACCAATAAAAAAATTAGGTCAAGATACAAACAGCACTGGTATGACAGAATATAGAATTGCATATGACAACTCTAATAAATTATACCAAGGTCAAGCTGTTATACCTACAGCAGCAGGAGTCATTGATGACTTACAAGCTGCAGCAGGTGGAACTGTTTCTATACTTGGCGTATTTTACGGTTGTGAGTATGTATCTAGTACTACTGGTGAAGTAATAAGATCAAATACATGGCCTGGATCTGGAGCAGATTCAAATCACCCAGTAAAGGCTTTCGTGTACGACGACCCAATGCAACTGTTTTTAATAGCAACTGGTGATATTACTGGTGCTAATACAGAAGCTTTAGTAAGAGCTGATGTTTTTATGAACTGCGCATTAAAAGATGGTAATAGTGGAAGTGATACTACTGGAATTTCATCTAGTACTGCTGATTTAAATACAGCAGCAGCAACTAACACACTCGCTTTACGTATTCTGGGAGTTCAAGAAGATCCTGAAAACTCAGATTTTACAGTTACAGGAGTACCATTGATCGTACGTATTAATAACCACTTTAATGCACCGAACGGCTCTATAGCCCAAGGTACAGTATCTACAACAGGAGTATAGAATATGGCAATATCTAGAGCACAACTAGCTAAAGAGTTAGAACCTGGTCTTAATGCCTTATTTGGCCTTGAGTACCAAAGATACGAACAAGAGCACACTGAAATATTTGACAAAGAAAATTCTGAGAGAGCTTTCGAAGAAGAAGTAATGTTAAGTGGTTTTGGTTCTGCTCCTGTAAAAAGTGAAGGTTCCGCAGTTGCATTTGACGATGCAAATGAAGCTTATACTGCAAGGTATAACCATGAAACTATTGCTTTAGCTTTTTCAATAACTGAAGAAGCAATTGAAGATAATCTATATGATAGATTAGCTACAAGATACACTAAAGCATTGGCTAGAAGCATGGCTAATACTAAACAGGTTAAAGCAGCATCTGTTTTAAACAACGCATTTGACGCTACAATAACAGGTGGTGACGGTGTTTCTTTATGTAATGGCTCACACCCATTAACAAACGGTAGCACTTTTAGAAACCAACCTACTACTGCGGCTGATTTAAATGAAACAAGTCTAGAAAATGCCTTAATTGACATTTCTGGTTTTGTTGATGAGCGTGGTTTAAGAGTTTCTGTTCGTGGTTTAAAACTAATAATTCCATCAAATCTACAATTTATAGCTGATAGAATATTAGAGTCCACATTAAGACCAGGGACTGCTGACAATGACGTTAACGCAATGAAGAACATGGGAATGCTTCCTGAAGGTTATACTGTCAACCACTATTTATTAGACACTGATGCATTTTTTATTAAGACAGATGCACCAAGAGGTTTCGTTCAGTTTGAAAGAATGCCTATGTCTACTAAGATGGAAGGTGACTTTGACACAGGAAATATGAGATTTAAAGCAAGAGAAAGATACTCTTTTGGTTTCTCAGACCCAAGATGTGTTTACGGCTCACAAGGAGCTTAATCTAGGATTTAACTTGCCCTATGGACTGACCTAGCAGACGCTTATACGACCATAGGGCAAAAAACTTTATAAGAGGTAAAAATTATGGCAACAACAACTTTTAACGGTCCAGTCAGATCTGAAAACGGATTTGAAACTGTTTCAAAAAATGCAACTACTGGTGCAATAACTGTAACTAGTGGTAGTAAAATGGCAAATGAAGCTGCTGGAGGTGCTGGTATTGAAGGCACAGCAGCAGTGTATATTACGCAAGTAGAAAGACTTAAAAGCGATACAACTACTAATGTTAATATAGTAAAAACAACTATTATGATAGATTTAACAGGATTAAATTCTGGTGGAACTGCTGGTGACATTATCGGTAAAAATGGTTCAGGTGTAGCATACATAGGTAAAGTAACAACAGCAAACCAAGGTACAGTCTTTGGTGTAACTATGGAATGTTTTGAAACACCTGCTACTGGTGACCCAGACATTAATTTACATTCTGCAACAGAAGGTACTGGTGTTGAGGATACTGCTATTGGGGATTTAACAGAAACTTTAATTATTAATGGTGGTGATGCTGCTGTTGGAACTAGAACTGTAGGTGGAACTATTGCAGCAGATCAGTTTTTATATTTAACAAGCGGAGATGCAACAGCAGGAACTTTTTCAGCAGGTAGATTAGTTATCACAATACTTGGCTACGATGTAGCTAGTTAATAGGAGAATATAATGGCCGATACAAATACTAATACCACTATTATAGATGGTGATAAAAAGGTTGTTCAGTCATTTGTTCATACTTATGTGGATACTGGTGAGGGCACTGCCGTCAAAAAAATTGATGTTAGTGCTCTTGCTACAAACACAAGAGGTCAAGCTTGTACAAATGTAAGAATAACAAGAATATGGTTTTCAACTCACGGTTTAACTGTAAAAATATTAGGTAATGCTAGTACCAATGTTTTATTACTTGAGTTACCGACTAATTATCAAGGTGATTTAGACTTCACTAGTTTTGGTGGTATACCTAATACTGCTAAAGGAACTACTGGTGCAGATGGAGATATTTATTTTTCAACTCACGGTGAAGGATCTAATGATACATATACAGTTATTATTGAAGCTATAAAGGAGTACTAATGGCTACATCAGGAAGTTCAGATTTTAATCTGGATATGGCAGAAGTTGCAGAAGAGGCTTTTGAAAGATGTGGGTTAGAGTTAAGAACAGGTTATGACGCTAAAACTGCCCGGAGATCTTTAAATCTTTTATTTGCTGAATGGGCAAATAGAGGTTTAAATCTTTGGACGGTAGAAGAAATAACTCAAAGTTTAGCTTATTTGTCTTCTAGTTCTTCTGTAGCTACTTATCCAATAGGAACTATAACTATGACTGTAGCGGCTTCTGCTAATTTTACAGTAGGAGAAACTATTACAGGAGGAACTTCAGGAGCTACTACTAGTATTATAACAAAACCTACTGCTACCTCTATGACTATTACTATTCCTGTAGGAACTTTTTCAGCTACTGAAACTTTAACTGGATCTAGTAGTGGAGCAACAACAACTCTTTCTTCTGCGGTATCTTTAGCAGATGCGCAGTCAACAGTAGATGTTTTAGAAGTGGCAATTAGAAGAAGTGGTGCAGATACAGTTACTACTAGATTAAGTAGAGGAGACTATTTAGCTATATCAGATAAAGATTCTCAAGGAAGACCTACTCAATTTTATATAGATAGACAAATAACTCCTACTATGACTGTTTGGCCTTCTCCTGAAAATTCTACCGATCAACTTATTTATTATAGAGTAAGAAGAATACAGGATGCAGATTCCTCAGTAGATACAGGAGATATTCCTTTTCGTTTTTTACCTTGTTTAGTAGCAGGATTATCTTATTACATAGCTGTCAAAAGAGCCCCTAATAGAATAGGTGTTTTAAAAGATATTTATGAAGAAGAGTTTCAAAGAGCCGCTTCCGAAGACGGAGAAAGAGCAGGTCTTAGATTAGTTCCTTCTTACTCATCATTAAGGGTAATTTAAATGGCTAGGTATGCATCAGGTAAATTTGCTTTAGGAATATCTGATAGATCAGGCAGAGCTTATAAAGTTAAAAATATGATACAAGAATGGAATGGTCTTTTTGTAGGAAAAGATGAATATGAGCCTAAACAACCACAAATACAACCAAGAAAAGTAAAGCCTGATCCAGAAGCTTTACGTATTAGTAGAACAGACAGAAAAGAACCCCCATCTCAAGTTATTTTAAACCCTAATTCTTTTACATCAGGTGATGCAGGGTCTAATATAATTACTGTTTTAGAACCTGGTCATAATAAAGTTACAGGAGATATTATTCGTTTTAGAATATGTGATGCTTTTGATGGTTTTACTAAATCTATGTTAGAAACAAACACAGGATTTGCCGTTACTGTTATAGCTCCTACAGGTACATTAGTAACATCTAACTCATATACATTTGTAGCTACTGGTGGAGAAACTGCTACTATAGGAAGTATATCAGGTGGTGGAGTAAAAGCTACCGCAGGACCTGTTGACGATCCACATTTAACAAGTTATCCTATAGGTTAATAAAATGGCATATACATTTACAACATTAAAAACAGCTATACAAGATTATACGCAAAATACAGAAACAACTTTTGTTTCCCAATTATCTAGATTTATTATTAATGCAGAAGAAAGAATATTAAAAGAATGCGAATTACCTTTCTTTAGAAAGTATGTATCAGGACAAACAACTAATGGAAACAAATTTCTTAATAAACCTCTTAATGATTTTTTATCGCCTTTTTCATTAAGTGTAGTAAACGATTCAAAAAATGAATTTTTATTATATAAACATGTAACATTTTTACAAGATTACACTCCTAATCCAGCTACAACTGGTGTTCCTTTGTATTACGCTAATTGGGACGAATCTAGTTTTATATTAGCTCCTACTCCTAATGCTAGTTTTAATATGGAACTACATTATTTTTATAGACCAACTTCAATTACTTTACAACTGATGGAACATCTTGGTTAGGAACTAATGCTGAATTAGCTCTTTTATATGGTTCTTTAGTTGAAGCGTATACATTTATGAAAGGCGAAGCAGATATGTTACAGTTGTATAATGCAAGATATGCAGAAGCCTTAAAATGGTTAAAAAATCTTGGAGAAGGAAGAGATACAAGAGATTCTTACAGATATGATAANCTTAGAAGGGATATAGCTTAATGTTAGATAATAAAAGTTCTAGTGAATTAGGNCCTGTAAATGTTTACACATCTAATAATAGAGGTCATAGNCCTGAAGAAATAGCTGAAATGGCTTTAAATAAAATAATGATGGTTAGCGATAGTGCGCCTCCTGTCATACGAGATCAAGCTATTGCTCATAAAAATAGGTTGAAAGAAGTTCTTATTTTTTATATGAATAAGATGGCTCAAAGTGAAAGAACAACAATTTGGGCATTAATGAAGAAACAAGGTCAAGAAGACATGGCTGAAATTATAAGGAGGTTATAAATGGCTATTAATCAAGCAATGTGTGGAAGTTTTAAAAAAGAAATATTAGCAGGTGTTCATAGATGGACAACATCTTCTCGTGGAGATGGTTCTTCTATTTCAGCAGACAATTTTTATGTAGCAATGTTTACATCAAGTAGATCAGATGCTAATGAAGATTTAACAGGGTATACAAATACTAATGAAGTTAGTGGAACTAATTATACCGCAGGAGGTCAAGTTTTAGGAAGTGTAACTATTGGATTAACAGATAACTCATCTTCTGTTCCTACTGCTTTTTTAGATTTTGCAGACACTACTTTTTCATCATCTACAATTAGTAATGCAAGAGTTGCAGTTATATATAATCATTCACTAACAAATGCAGGTACTGCTGGAACAGTTACTCATGCGGCTAAACCATCAGTTGCTGTTTTAGATTTTGGAAGTAATAAATCCTCTAGTTCTGGAGATTTTACTATTCAATATCCTGCTAATGATGCAAATAACGCGGTTATTAGAATAGCTTAGTATGTCTCATTTTACTTACACCGTTACCGTTGTAAGTACAGGTGGCGGTAATAAATACGCTATAAATGGCAATCAACAAGCTAGTTTAAACTTATTTGAGGGAGCAACTTATAAGTTTGATCAGTCTGATAACTCTAATAGTAGTCATCCATTTAGGTTTTCGACTACTGATGATGGAACACATGGTGGTGGATCTCAATACACTACTAATGTAACTACATCAGGAACTCCAGGAAATTCAGGTGCATATACTCAAATAACAGTAGCTGCTTCTGCTCCAGATCTTTATTATTATTGTACGAATCACTCTGGTATGGGTGGTGTTGCTACAACAACAGGAACAATTTTATCTGGGTGGGGGCGATCTACATTTAATGCAGGTCCGTGGGGTGAAGGCACTTTTGCAGTAACTGTATCTGAAACAGGTGTTGTTGCTGCTTCTACAATTAGTAGTGCAACTGTTACTGCCGTTCAAAGTATAACTGTAAGTGCAACAGGAGTATCTGCAACTACTGACATAGGTAATCAAGGATGGGGAAGATCTACTTGGAGTAGTAGTGGTTGGGGAACTCCAGTTTTTGGAACAATTGTTGAAGGTACTGGAGTTACAGTAAGTGCAACAGGAGTTCAAGCCGCAAGCACCATATCTAACGTTTCTATACAAGAAGGTGGTGGTATAACTGTTGGAATTAGTTCAGGAGTTCAAGCTTCAAGTGCTATTAATGACGTTGTAATACCACAAGCTCTTATTTTTGCTACAGGAGTACAAGCATCAATAACACTTAGTGATATTGATGTAGGGTTAGGTTTTGGAGTGACAGGAGTACAAGCTTCAAGTACTATTGGTAGTGAAA
>JGI24004J15324_10001249_pt1 | contig 10121 bp, 10 predicted proteins | sample LinPmetageLP32_FD_15324 | JGI IMG/M metagenome (IMG submission 15324)
AGTTCCTTATTTACACCATGCCGGAAGAGGATCTGCTAGGTCTCAGGATATAGCTAATCAGTGGGTAGATGAAGTATCTGAATATTTAAATATAAAATTATGAAAGCAATAAATGTTTTAACCCCTAAATTTAAAACTGAGGAAATATTAGAATCAATTAGGGAATGTTTAGATAAGGGTTGGACTGGGATGGGGTATAAGACTAATGAGTTTGAAGAAGCTTGGAAAAATTATACTTTTTTACCAAATGCTCATTTTATAAATTCTGCTACCTCAGGATTACACTTAGCCCTAAATTTATTTAAAAATAAGTATAACTGGAAAGATGGAGATGAAGTAATTACCACCCCCCTTACTTTTATATCTACTAATCATTCTATATTATACGAAAATTTAAAACCTGTATTCGCTGATATTGATGAATATTTGTGTTTAGATCCTCAATCAATAGAAGAAAATATTACTCCAAAAACAAAAGCTGTAATTTTTGTTGGAATTGGGGGTAATGCCGGGAAATTAAAAGAAGTTTCTAGTTTATGTCAAAAATATAATTTAAAATTAATATTAGATGCTGCTCATATGGCCGGTACTAAAATTAAAAAAAACTTCCAGGGATTAGGTTATTCTTCAGTTCATGTCGGTAATGAAGCAGATGTTAGTATTTTTAGTTTTCAATCCGTAAAGAATTTACCAACAGCTGATAGTGGTATGGTTTGTTTTAAAGATAAAGAGGATGATACTAAAGCAAGAAAGTTAAGTTGGTTAGGTATAAATAAGGATACATACTCCCGTAGTACTAAAGGTTCTTATAAGTGGAAATATGATGTAGAAGATATTGGGTTTAAGTATCATGGGAATTCTATTATGGCTGCTATGGGATTAGTACAATTAAAGTATTTAGATGAAGATAATGGTTATAGGAATCATCTTACTTCTTTATATAAAAGAAAATTAAGAAACCTTGATATAGTTCCCATTAGTAACTACACAGAAAAATCTTCTTGTCATTTGTTTCAAATAAGAGTTAAAGAAAATAAAAGAGAAAAATTAATAAGAAAATTGTATGGTAATAACATTTATCCGGGGGTTCATTATGTAGATAATACTACATATAAAATGTATAATTATGCTTATGGTAGTTGCCCTAATGCTCATAAAACTTCAAAAGAATTAATTACATTGCCTATTCATTTAGGGATAACTGAAGAGGATATAAATAAAATAACAAACATAATAAATAAATTGTAATAAAATGACAACAGATTTTATAATAGTAGCTTATAATAAACCTGATTACACCCGTTTATGTGTAGAAAGTATAAAAAGGTTTTGGACATTGCCTTACAACATTTACATAGTTGTAAATTATTTAGATAAAGAGAAAGAAATTAATTATTTTAAAAATCTTTATTTAAATGATAAAAATATAATAGTTTTAGAAGGAATAAACCAATCTAGTACTACAATTCATGGGAAAAATGGAGAATTTACCCAAAAATACATAGATAGACCGGGATATGTAGATGGATGTAAAATAGCCTCAGGTTCTTGGTATGGGGCTTGGGCAACTAATATAGGAATTAAATTTGGAAAAGGAAAATATGTTTGTGTATTAGATCAAGATACAATTTTCCTCCATAAAAATATAACTAAGTTAATCCAACTTTCTGAAGAATATTCATTTATTGGAAATCGTTGGTGTCCTGGGTCGGTATTTAGCTACTTAGGAGTTAACAACTGGGAAGAAGGTATGGTGCGACCAATGCTATCCTTTGCTAAAAGAGAATTTTATGATAATATTGAAAAAGAAAAATATGTAGAAAAGAAAATATGGAGGTCTAGTCCTTGGAATTGTGATTATAGAGATATGGCTGGTAACTTAACTTGGTATGTTGAACAAAAAGGATTAAAATATTTAGTATTAAAAAACTCTTATAGAGATAGGTTTAGAAAAGATAATGGATTATGGAAACAACATTTATTAGATATACCTTATGGGGAACAAGCATGGATAAATGACACCCCTGTATTTTTTCATGCTACTAGAGGGGGTTATAGAAACACCCAGGCTCTAGAAAGGTGGATAAAAGAATCTGAAAATTATTTGGATATTGACTAAAAATTTATTATATTAAAGTATATGAAAAAGAAAAATGTACTATTCTGGGTAGGTGTTAAAAGTGAAGATCCCCATCTTCAAAACAAACACGGGGGGTTTAAATACTTAGACATATCTAAAAAATGTTGGGAACTCTGGTGTGAAAAAAATGATATTGTGTTTTTTAAATATAATACCCCAAGTGAACCAGATACATCAGCTCATAAAGTAACATGGCAAAGATGGTTTGATGTTTTTCCTTTAATCGAAAAAGCTAATATTAATTATGATAAAATAGCCGTAATTGATGGTAGTACTTTAGTTAGAGCGGATACACCTAATTTCTTTGAATTAGTTGATGATAGAGTTACAGCTTTTAGATCCTTAGAAAATTTAAATTGGGTATATGAAGGAGTCTCAGGTTATAAAGAATTTTTTAAGGGGTATGATTTTGATATATCTAAATATGTAAGTTGTGGTTTTCAAATATTTGGGCAAAATCATAAATCATTCCTACTAGATTTAAAAAAGTTTTATTATGAAAATTATGAAAACATAATGGAACTCCAAAATAATGTTGTTAAAAAAGGAACAGATCAACCTGTATATAATTATTTACTTCAAATCCACAATATAAAAGTAAATACAAATTTACCAAAATCATTTATGTTAACCCATTTAAATAGGTTTGATTGGTTTGGGTATAACTGGCAGCTTAAAGAAGATAACACTCCTTTTTTCTTAAAATACGGTTACATTTGGTTCTATTCAGGTTTTCCTAATAGGGGGGATAGAGAAAATTTAATGTCCCAAACCTGGAATATAATAAAAAATAAATATGAACAATAAAATCACAAAAATAGTAGGCTATCATTCAGGCAGACATGACGTTTCTTATTCTATTTTAGAAAACGGAATCCCAGTAATCCATGAAGAATTGGAAAGACTATTAAGAGTAAAAGAACCTCCGGGAGATGGTTTATCAATGTATTTTGAAAGAATAGGTAAAGAAGCGAATGTAAAATACTTTACCTTTGGAAACATTAATGAACAAGGAGAAGTTCGTGGTGTCACTCCAGAATCAGAAAAGATGATGGAAGATGTACTAAAAGAAAACTCAGGAAAGCATTGGGTTTTTGGACATCATAAATCGCATGCAGCTAATGCCTTTTTTTCAAGTAATTTTAATGAAGCTCTAATCTTTACTATTGATGGAGGTGGAGTTGAAGAAGATAAATTTGCAACAGCATTAACTATTTGGGAGGGTAAAGATAATAAAATTAATTTAATTGAACGTATTCCAATTACAACTTTGAATTTAGGATCTCCATGGAGATTATATACAGAAAAGATATTTGGACTTTCTAGTGGATATCCAATAGGCAACCAAGTAGGAACAGTAATGGCATTGGCATGTGTAGGTGATCCTAATAAATATTATGATGACTTTTATAAAGGATTTATTGTAGGAGGAGGAGGACATAATCCTATAACTTGGGAAAATTGTGAAAAGTATAAACCAATTGCTGAAGAGAGTGAACAAGGAAAATATGATATAGCAGCTGCAATACAGAAAGCAACAGAAGATATAACTAGAGAAACTATGCAAGGCTATGTTGATAAATATAAACCAAATAATATATGCGTTTCTGGAGGAGTATCTCTAAATTGTTTAATGGCCGGAAAGATGATAGAATGGTTCCCAGGTATAAAACTTTATGCTGATCCTATACCCTATGATGCTGGAATTTGTTTAGGTTCATCAAGGTATCTTTGGCACCATGTTTTAGATAACCCCAGAATAAAATGGGAAGATAATTCTACTCCATATTTAGGAGTTTTATATGGTGAAAATGACATACTAAATGCTTTAAATGAAACTCAGACAAGATATTTAAAATCAACAAATAAGGAAGTTTTGGAACTGATTCTAAACCAGAATATAATATCAGTATTTGGAGGCCCATCTGAATCAGGTCGTAGGGCATTAGGAAATAGAAGTATCTTAGCTGATCCCCGTAAAAAGGAAATGAAAGATATTATTAATGAAAAGGTAAAACATAGACAATGGTTTAGGCCTTTTGCTCCCTCTATATTACGGGAAGAAGTATCCAATTGGTTTGAGCATGATATTGATAGTCCTTATATGTCTTTTGCTATTAAATTTAAAGAAGAAGTTAGAAATAAAGCTCAAGCCGTTGTTCATTTTGATGGTACTGGTAGACTACAAACAGTAACTAAAAATGATAATAAATGGTATTATGATTTTATTAAATCTTTTCATATGAAAACTGGGGTGCCTATCTTATTAAATACAAGTTTTAATGATAGAGAGCCTATTGTAGAAACTCCTTTAGATGCTATTAAATGTTTTAAAAATACAGAAATTGATTATCTTTATTTTTATGATTATAATATATTAGTTAGAAAATCAAATTAAATGGTAGAAACAAAATCAAATAAAAAAAATATAATTTTACTACAAACAGTAGATATCCCTGAAATGAGAATTAACAGGAAAGATTATAACCCTGATGTATTTAAGATTGGTGCTAAAAGTTTTGAAAATTGGGCTGCTAAACAAAGTAATATTGATGTGTTTATTATAGATGAATTATTATACCCAGTTAAAGATATGAAAATTACAATCCAACGTTACCATGCAATGGATATTTTAGATGCAAATGGTATTGAATATGACCAAGTTTGTTTTACAGATTGTGATGCTATTATCCATCCTGAATGTCCTAACTTTTTTGAGTTAACAGACCATAAATATACAATAACTAATACATTTGGAAGTATGGATTGGGTTTGTCGTAGTATAGAAAATTGGGGTAAATACCTATTTGATGGTAATCAATTCCCGTTTTATGATTATTTTAATGGTGGGTTTCAAATATTTAATAAAGAACACAAACATATACATGAAAACCTTTTAAAATTTTATTGGGAAAATAAAGATAAAATCTTATGGTTGCAAGATAATTTTCATGTGGGGGGAGACCAACCCTTAATTAATTATATAGTTCATAATTCAGGTGTTGAGAAAAAATATTTACCTTATGAGTTTTGTATGACTGATTTAGTAAGATGTGAATTATTAAGAGAAGATATGTTATTTGCAAGAGAATTTAAAGGTATTTACCAATTCAATTGTTTACCTTCAAGAGATGGTAAAGCTTTAATGGGAGATGTTAATTATTGGGTTAATAAAACTTATAATTATTTATACGGAAAAAAATAAAAAATGGAATTAAAACACAAATATATAATTGGAACTCATATTATGTTTTATGAGATTGATATGGCTGAGGAACATATCCAGAGTATTTTAAATGCTATTCAAACTGTAGATAACAAAGAAAATATCCATGTTGATTTACTTTTTAATATATCTGAGTATTTTGAAAAAATAGATACTTCTAAAACTACAAAAGAAAAATTAATTAAAAAGTTTAAACAATTAGTTAGTATGTTTGATAGTTCAATATCATATAAAATTTATGATGATAATGAACCCTTTACTATGGTAGATTATAGGAGGGATTTAAATTATAGTGGATGTAAAAAATATGATTATATAATTTGGGGAGAAACCGATTGTTTGTTACCTAAACAACTTTTCCAATCTTTAGAGGTTATTAAAGAATATGCTATTCAAAATAATATTCATCGTTATGTAACTACCTTTGGTGTGAGAAAAATGTGGGATCATCATTGGGAACCTTTAGAGCATGTTGATATGACTAACAAACCTTTACATAATAAAACCCTCCCAGATGGAAGTAAAAATCCCTTAGCGTATAATGAACCTTATAGTATAAGGTATACAATGGGGATAGATGAAATGAATAAAATTAATGACAGATATGATGAATTAGATTTAAGAATCCTAAATAAACCCCATTTTGACGGATCTGGATTAGTATTATCCTCAGATTTAATAAAAAACGGGGTTAATATCCCACAATCAGTTGTAGGGCATGCTGTTGATGATACTAATATGATGAAAATGTGTTCTCTTATAATGAAAGATCAGTATGTTCAATTTATAGTAAAAAACATTTTAAAAGTACATAATAGAGAACACCCTAAAAAAAGAAGATATTGTCTACAAATGGATTCAGATCAAGTATGTACCCAAGAAAAAGGACCAAACCAAAGAGGGAAGTGGTATGAGGTATTAAAACAAATGGCAAATATAAATTTAAATAATGTTGGAAGTAATCAAAATAGGTTTTATGATTATGAAGATTTTAAAAAAGAAATGAAAAAATGAAAAGAGCACTAATTACAGGAATAAATGGAATGGATGGTAGTCATCTAGCGGATTTACTTTTATCTAAAAACTATACTGTTTTTGGGATGGAAAGAAGATCATCTTCAAAAAATAGAACAAATACTTTACATTTAGAGGGGAAAGTTACTTTTTTACAAGGGGATTTAACAGACCAAAATTCATTATTAAGGTGTTTAAAAGAATCCAACCCAGATGAAGTATACAACTTAGCAGCACAGTCTTTTGTAGGAGAAAGCTGGAATACCCCAGAACATACTTCAGAAGTAACCGCTTTAGGGGTTTTAAGAATATTAGAGGCAATTAGAGAATTTAATCCTGAAATTAAATTTTATCAAGCAAGTTCTTCAGAAATGTTTGGTAGAATGGTTGAAAACCCAGCTAAGGAAACTACACCATTTTACCCAAGAAGTCCTTATGGGGTATCTAAGTTATATGGTCATTGGATTACTAAAAATTATAGAGAGTCTTATGGTATGTTTGCTTGTAGTGGGATTTTATTTAATCATGAATCTGAAAGAAGAGGAATTGAATTTGTAACTAGAAAAATTACAGATGGGGTAGCTAAAATTAAATTAGGATTAGAAGATCATATTTCATTAGGAAATTTAGATGCAAAAAGAGATTGGGGGTATGCTAAAGACTATGTAAAGGCAATGTGGCTAATGTTACAACAAGATAAACCAGATGATTATGTTATTGCTACTGGAGATACTTGGTCTATTAGGCAATTTTTGGATGCTGCTTTTAAACATATTGGAATTACTGATTGGGAACCTTATATTAAACAAGACCCAAGATTTATGAGACCAGCAGAAGTAGATGTTTTAAGGGGGGATTATACTAAAGCAAAAGAACAATTAGGATGGGAACCTGAAACTCCTCTTCCTTTATGGGTGGGATGGATGGTTGATAATGATCTAAAATTATTAGGAGGAAAAAAATAATGGGATATATTCTACCAGAAATTTATAAATCAGTTTGTAATGACATATCACAACCTTTACCTGAAATTTTTATAGAAACAGGAACAGCTAAAGGGGGTACTCCCCATGCTATAATGGATAGAACAGGACAATTAGATGAATGTTTTAAAAAATATTACACAGTTGAATTAGGTAAAGATATATGCAAAATAGCTTCTAAAAGATATAAATATTTTGAAGAATATAACTTTACTCCTCCTTATAACTTAATGCATTGTGATGAACTTGATGAATCTTTTAATAAGGAACAGGAATATTTTAATAATAGAGTAAAGCTAATTAATGGTGATAGTGGAGTTGAAGTTGGTAAAATTTTAGAAAATATAGATGAACCTTGTTGTTTTTGGTTAGACGCCCATAGTGGAAAAGAAAGTTATGCGAGAGGTGGAACTGATGTTCCTCTTATCCAAGAATTAGATCATATAAAAAACCACCACATAAAAAACCATATAATAGCAATAGATGATGCTCATTTATTTGGTAAACGACAAGTTAATAAACAAGGAGAATTAGTATGTGATTATACAAATGTTCCATATGAAATAGTTGAAAAAAAGATTTTAGAAATTAACCCTAATTATGATATAGGAATTTATGCTCCTTATAATATGGAAATGGTAATAGCTTTTATACCATGAAAATACTAGTATTTCATCAACCTTACCCAATGGGTAATTATAAACTTAACCAAGTTATTGCTGAGTATTTTAGTAATAAAGGACATGAAGTTTATGTTCTGGAGCAACTAAATGGAAGATCAGCAGATGAAGATTATATTCAACAAATAATAGATCTAGATTTAGATTTATGTTATTATGAAATGCTAGATATTGAAACTTTTAAAATTATTGAAAGATTAAAATGTCAAAAAATATTACTACAAGCTAGTGGTGGGGTATTAGGAGAATATGATAAAATAATAGAGTATAAAGGAAAATGGTATGATAAAATTCTTACTAATTCTTTAATAATGGAATCTAAGTTTAAAAACAATAACATACCTACTCAACATTTTAAATTCTACCACTCAGCAATACTTGAAGAAGAAAAACAATTTAAACCTGAATATAATCATGATTGTGTTTTTTTAGGAATGGGGTTTAATAGATTAGTGGATCCTCAATATGATTTAGAAAGACAATTATATTTTAGTAACCAAGAATTTAATTTTAATGTTTACGGAAATGGTTGGCAGGGTTTTAAATATTGGAGAGGTTTACTTCCTTCTAATGATATTGGTGCTCTTTACTCCTCAGCTAAATGTGCTATTGGAATAATAGCAAAAAAACAAAGAGAACATGGGATGATTAATAACAGGTATACTGAAATAGCTAGTTGTGGTTGTCCATTAATTTCTTACAACTATGAAACTATAGATTGGTTTGGTGCAGAAAGGTTCGTATATTTCATTAAAAGTAAACAAGAATTAAAAGATATAGTTTTAGACATAAACAATAATGAAGAAAAATATAAAAATAATTCATTAGAATTTATGAATTTTATGGAAACTCAAACAAAAGAGTTTTATTATAATTTAGAAAATCTTATAGAAAAATGAAAACAATATTAATAACTGGAGGAGCTGGAACCGTAGGTACTGCTTTTATTGAAAAATATTATGATAAATATAAATTTTATAATATAAGTAGAAGTGAAAAACATATAGCAGAATTATACCAAAAATTCCAAAATGTAAACAGTTATGTGGGAGATATTCTTAATTTAGATCGTTTAATAAACATATTTGAAACAATAAAACCTGATATAGTAATACATTCAGCAGCTTTAAAACATGTAAATTTAGCTGAAATAAATCCCACAAGTGCTGTTGAAGCAAATATTAGAGGAAGTCTTAATGTTATAAAAGCTAGTATTAGAGCCCAAGTTCCAATAACTGTAGGGGTAAGTACAGATAAAGCCTGTGATCCTGATAGTGTATATGGTTATTCAAAAAGAATGATGGAAAAGATATTCATGGAGCATCATAATGAAAAAACTAAATTTGTTTGTACTCGATTTGCTAATGTAGCTAATAGTAATGGTTCAGTAATTCCTTTTTGGAAAAATTTAAAAAAACAAGGGGAACCACTTAAATTAACCTCTCCCCAAATGAATAGATTAATGTTTTCTAAAGAAGCATCAGCTAAATTAATTCATGATGCTTGTGAATTTGCAGAAACTATGGAAAAACCTTTTATGCTATCTAACATAATGAAAACAGTAAATATGTTAGATTTAGCTAAAACAATGTCTGATGAAATAGATATTGTAGGTTTAAGACCTGGTGAGAAATTAAATGAAACTCTTGTAAGTGAAAGAGAATTACCATATACTAAAGTATATAAAAATCTTGTTTTTATTTTTAATGATATTATGTTAGATTCTAATAATAATCTTAAAGAAGAACACTCTTCATTAACAGCTGAAAAAATGACAACAACAGAACTTAAAAAATTAATTAAATGAAAATAGCTTGGTTTACAGAAGGGGGGTGGAATGGTAAAGTTCCTAGGAATTTTGAAGGCATGAGAAATGATTCTGCTTGGATGTGTGTTTTAGATGCTATTCATTTTCCAATTAATCAAATTCCAACTAATGAAAAATTTGATTTAGGTATAGTAACTATTCCTAAAAAAAACATTGATGTACTATCAAAATATCCTTTAATAGAAAATCTTCGTAAATGTTGTGATAAAATTGCATATATGCAAGAAGGTCCTCATTGGTATTTTCAAGA
>JGI24004J15324_10001250_pt1 | contig 10118 bp, 15 predicted proteins | sample LinPmetageLP32_FD_15324 | JGI IMG/M metagenome (IMG submission 15324)
ACTGTTGGTGACCCTGCTGTACTTGTAAAATTTGCGCCAGTAATTGTAGTTCTTATAGGGTGGATATCATAGAANTCACCATCTGAAAAAACATAAAGAATTCTATTAGTGCCAATTGCAGAATATTTTATACCTACATTATTNTNCCAGTTATGTATAGCTCTTGCGGCACCAGTTAATTTCTNTGTACCTAACTGTTCCCAACCGCCAATTTTTTCTGGTGAACCGTATCTAAAACGTACGTTATCTCCATCAAACCATTGACCTTCGGCCCCTGTTTCGGTTACTTGTTTGTTAAATCCTGGAGCAAATCCTAATTTTTGTAGCATAATATAACACTATATATTAATTACAAATGTAATAAAAGACCTATTTGCCTTCGGTAGTTGTAGTAAAATTATAATCAGAATTAGGAACCCCTAACATTGGTCTACCATCATATAGTTTATTATAACGTCCGTTTTTTCTATTATAATGTAAAAATACTTGAGCACATTCGTTTCCTTGAAACTGTTCTCTCCAATGTTCTAATTCTACCCCAGAATAAATCAACATATCTCCAGGCAACAAATCTACTTTTGTGCCTTCTATAAAAATTGGCCATAAATCACCACCTAAATTCATTGTACATGAGACTTCACAAGACTCCCTGTCTTTGTGTTTTGGAAGAACAGCACCTTTTTCATAAAGTCTAGCATAAGTGTACGTAGGAATTAATTCTAAGCCGGTTTCTTTTTCCATAAGTGGTAACACCTTCATTAACAATGTTTCAAAAACACCGTCAGCATAAATACAATAAGTATTTGGTGCCATGGTGTCTTTAGTAAAAGTACCACAAAAATCATTTTCTGGACAATAATTTATTTTATATAAATGAGCTATAACAGACCTTTTCATATGAAAATAGTTATAACAAAAATTAGCTAACTCATAATTGATGGCGTTTTTAATAATGGAATATTTATTTTTTTGAAAAAAATTATCTTCTGGTTTATTTATTTGTAATTGAAAACTCATACGTAATTTATATTTAAAACAATTCTCCTGTTTGTATCTGTTTGTCTTATTGTTGCATGTTTAACATTTACCGGGAAAACAAGCAATCTATTTTCTACAGATTTTATTTTTTCTTTATTTAAAATAGTATAACCATTATTTGTATTAATATACAATATCGCTGTTGTACTAGAAGTATTATTATAATCAACATGAAAATCAGATTGAGTATAGACACTGTCTCTTGTAAACATATTAGCTCTTAATTGCATAAGATGTTTTACTTTAAGTTTTTCTAATAAAAAATTAAATTCATCAAGAACATTAGATGTTTTTTTTCCTGAATCCCAAAAAACGTGAACAAAACTGTGTCCATCTTTACCTCCCACATAAGAAGAGTAATCTGTATAATACCATTCTAGTCTTTCGTCTAACAATAAAGACTGTATTTTTTTAAAATAATTAGTAGGTAAAAAATTATCTACAACTTTGTATTTTATTTCCATACTACTATTTTAATTATTCTAAAAAATCTTTAAAAGAAGAATTAAAAGAAATAACTGTTTTTCTATTTTTTGTTAAATTAATTGGTGATCGATGATAGAGATAAGACGGAAAAGTTATTAAGTCCCCTTCTTTAACTTTAATATTATATTTTGGATCTAAAAATTCAGTGCCTATACTATTGTCTTCTAGCTCTACAAAAAAAACATTAGCAAATTGAGCTCCTGTATGGTTATGCCAATCGTGTGTATCTCCATGATTGTATTGTTGAAACCAGGTATATAATATTTCATAATAAGATGAATTTAATTTTGTACATATTTTTTTTGTAATAGGGTCTATAATTTTTTTAAATAAATTTAAATAAGGTCTTTCTACAGTATCGGGTAAAAAAAAATCTGTTCTTGATATTTTATCTTTTCCAGAAGTTTTTATAGTGCTGGGATCTATAGGCATATTATTTATAGAATCTAGTAACTCTTGTTTGCATTTTGAATGATCTAAAAAAGAATTTAAAAAAATCATAGTTTTAATTCTCCTAAAAAACTAGAAGGTCCCCCAAGATTACCTTTTAAAAAAGTATTAAAAGCTAAAGTTATCCTATCTTCTGTTTGTTTGTTTTCAGGAACTTGATGAAATATTTTACTTGGAAATAAAATTAAACTACCTGTCGGTAAATCAACCGTAACTTTAGCAGAGTTAAATTCATTTAACTCTGAGTAGTCATATATTGTTAATAAATTATCAAATATTTTTGATGGAGTAGGCCTATCTAATATAAAAGGTATATTAGAATCATTTTGAATAGCAAAAACTCCTGATATTAAAGAGTTAGGGTGATAGTGTGCGTGATGAAAACTTCCTTTAGGATTAAAATTAATCCAAGATTGAGTGATATAAAACTCTATATCAGGTACAATTTTTATTAACTCCCTTATATAATATTGTAAATGATAGTTACAAAATTCATACATTCCAGGTAATTTTTTAAAAACAAACGTGTCAGTGGTAGATACATTCTTTCCTACATTGTCCATTATATTATTTTTTTCATTTTTAATTATGTCCAATTCTTCTCTAGAAAATTTATAAGGTGCTGTTTGTAAAACAGGAACTGAAAACATTCTATGTAATTTAGCGTCCATTTTTAACTCCAATCTAATATTATGTTAAAACTTATTGATATTCTTATATCTTCACCACGGTTTATTAAAACTTGGTGAGGAACATAAGCAGGAAAAATTAAAACTTGTCCTCTTTCTCCATTAAATTCTACTTGATTCCAATAATCCATATCTAGTTCTATTCCTCTTTGAGGAACCATTATATTTGATTGAGGTCTTGGATCAATAAATCTAAGACTGCCTGAATTTTTAGGTACTTTAACATAATACACTCCTGATAAAAAAGTATTTCCATGTGTATGAACATCATTAAAACCCCCTCTAGAATTTATATTTGCCCACATATTACCTATGAAAAACCTATGCTTTATTTTTTGTTCTTTAAATATTTCTTCAGTAAATTTAATTATGCAATCACAAAGATTTTTAAAATCCGGTAAAGTTTGTAAATTATCTATTGAATGATAAGAATTATCTACATTTGATTTAATCATACCATTTGGATCTTCTTCTTTTATTCTAATAATTGATTTTAACAATTTATCGTCTTCTAAATTAAAACGATCCATATAAACAATTGTTGGAAAAAGATTTTTCTTTTGCATGTTATTTAAAAGGAGGCCCTGTAAACCATTGAACTAAAGATTTTCTAGTTCCTCTTGTTAATGGTGTTACTCTATGAAGTAAGAAACTAGCAAAAAATACAGCATCTCCTTTCTGTAAAGAAACTGTTCTACCTTCTGTTAATATTTCAAGGTCTCCGCCATCAAATTCTGATCTATCATTTAAAAGCACTGACATAGATATTTTTCTTACTATACCATTATTTTGACCGTTGATCTCTGCATCAGGATGCCAAGTGTAATGTCCCCCATCACCATAGTATTCTGTGTATTGCGTGTTTTCAAATAAAGATATTTTATCAAATCCAAAATTTTCTCTATTAACATTTACTACATCTTGTACTAATCTATTATACAAAAATTTGTGCTTATTATCTTTTGGAAAAAAAGCTACCGTAGATTTTCTAATTTGTTTATTGGTATCCTCCCCTCTTTTCACGTGACCTATTTTAGATTCTTCTGGCAATAAATCTCTACCCATTTGACACAACTCATCACACTGTTCTGAAGTTAAATAATTGGGAATAGGGACTACCCATTTTTTCCAAGAAGGTTCTCTTATATCATCCATCGTCATCATTGACATTATTTTATCTCCATTAACCACTTATTAACTTCGTGGTATTTTTTATATATATTTTTAGGTATCATACTTCTATATTTTTGAATGTCCTCGTCTTCATTAAATGTAAATAAATTTGTTGAAATAGTATGCATGTTATCTCCATAGATTTCATCTTGATACTGTATCCCATTAACTTTAAACTGTGATATGTTTTTAAAATTATGTTCAAAATGTTCTAGATTAAAAAATTTATACAGTCTTTCTATTTCTTTTTTAGGAGAATCTACAAAATCTTTGTAATAAATAAATACAGTATTGCTACGATGGTTATTATATAGATTAGTAGTTCCCGTTAAACTTTGGTGTATTAAACCATCTGCATTCATTAAATGTTCTATTTGTTGATCCACTGGTATTTTGTTTTCATTTAAGAAACAATTAGGAGAATTGTCTGCCCATTTTAAATAAGATGCAAACACGTCAAATAAATCCCTAATTAAAACAACACATTTAAAATTTGGGTTTACATATTTAGTTATAAGATTATAATTTTTTTCGTATCCTACTAAGCTACGATCAAATATAATATCTGCTGGCCAATCCTTATAGTAATTATGGTAAACTGATTCTAATACATTATTAAAAGATTGTTTGTCTGGAAAATTTTGAAACATTGTAGAGTCTTTACCAACTGCTATTGCTTTCATAATATCAATTACCAAACTATTAGCCGAAACATTTAGTGCAGGATTTTGATTTAACAATGCAGAAAAAACAGTGTTACCTGATCTAGGTGCAGCGTGTAAAAAATTTAATGTTTTCATTATTCTTTCCACCAAAATATTAATGTATATCTATCTTTATCCTTTACTTGTGATACACCATGATGAACTTCTTTACCATCAAAAAAAGTAAGTAAACCTGGTTTAGGTTTCACAACTATGCCCATAGATGTATAAAAATTACCTTGAGTAAAATTGTCGTTTAAATAAATTAAACTATTGAAACGAGTATCTCCTCTGTTCCCCCATTCCCAACCATGAGCATGTAAAGGAGAATAGCTGTCTTTAATCCAATTTTGAATTTGAGCTTGTTGTATTTTCAAATCTAAATCAAACCTTTTATTTAAAAAATTTTTTACTAAATTTACTATAGGGTCGTGTGTAATATCTACAGTTCTTAATTCCCACATCGGGTTTTTAAAAGAACATTCTTTTCTTTTTTCTTCAGGAAAGGGTGTTAGCTTATTAGTGTAATTTTTTATTTGTTCTATATTTAAAAAATTATTTTGAATATATACTTTTTGATCTACGGATCTTAATTCTTCCATGAACTACTGTTCTATTGAATCTTTCTTATCGTTTTCTAATTTTTTTTCTTCAAGTATTCTAGTAACTGTTTGTAATTGAGAATATATATTAAATACTGAACTCTGAGGAGTTCCTGGAGTAATAGACTTTTGTTTATTTTGATACATTTTTTGATATGATTCTAATTGATGGCTTTCAACGTTTTGTGTATTAAAAGAACCATCGTCTAATTCTTTTTTAATTTTAGACCAAGATGTAAGTTCCCTCATTCTATGACCACCTTCAAACTCCATGTTTCTTTTTCCCCACAATTTTTTTTCTAATTCAACTTGTAATAATTCTTTTTCTAATTCATCTTCTTCTAGATCTATTTGTTTTTGTGTTTTTTTAATTTCTACTGTAAGTATTCTATACTCAAAAGATAACTCTATTAAACTTAATAAATGAGTTTTTTGTTCTTTTACAGATTGCCAATATTTTGCACCACGAGTAGGGTGTGTACCATCATCTAAAACTGAAAAACGCATCTCAACTTCAGTTCTAAACATTGTGTCTTTTTTGTAATTATCTCTTAATTCTTCTATTAAATTTTCATAAGATTTATTATCTTGTTGAGATAGTAAATTTTTTAAATGTTTTTCTTCTTTACTAAGAAGAGTGTTTAAAGAATTATCGTGAAAAGTTTTTAAAGAACCATTAGGTTTTTCTTTCATATATAAAAATATAACTTAATTTTTAAGAAAAGTCCAGGTTAACTTTTTGAACGCTGTTAACGGGACCTGCAAAATTTTCACCTTGAGAAACCCCATTACCGGGTCCGCCACCAAAAATCCAACCACTTGAATTAGCTGCAGAGCCGCCACCTCTAAGAGCTTCACTATGATTATTATTTGAAGTTGCTGGACTTGTCGACCAACTTGAACCATCCCAAGTTTGTGTTGTTGTTGCTGGCCCTCCAGGTCCCCCTGTTGTTGTAGCTGAATTTGAACTACCCCATATACTTCTACCATCAGTAGAAGCTCCAAAAGTTGCAGGGTGTGTTGACCAAGAACTTCCATTATATTGAAAAAATCTATTTGTATTACCAACGGTTGCAAACCAATCATTTGTACTTGATCCCCAAGCTGTAGTTTCTGCAGCAGTACCAGGTGTCCAATTCACTGCTGGTTCTGATGACCAAGATGAACCATTCCATGACCAAGAAGTTGTTTGTGGAAAATATCCGCCATTTGCATGAGCTCCACCACCAACGTGATAGTCATCAGTTCCATTACCTACACCGCCTAAACCATATCTAGTTGACGGTAAAGAAGAAGCAGTTGACCAAGAACTACCATTCCATTTTGAGTGTCTAGATCCTACGGAAGCAGACGGTCCTGAAAAATAATATCCAGCTATACCCGCTGCTGCACTACCTGTACCTACATGACAAATACTTTGACCAAGTGGAGTAGGAAGATTCGGTTGATTAGACCAAGATGAACCATTAAAAGTTTCTGAACCACCGTATCTTGGATAACCCCCAATATAGCCACCAAAGCCTATACCATCATCAATTGATCCAGTACCAGCACATGCTCGTCTTCCTGCGTTTAAACCTGAAGGTGCAGTAGACCAAGCTGCATTAACTTGATAAAGACCATAACCCCTAAATTTATCGACTGTAGTATTATACCATAGTTGTCCTTCTGATAAAGTTGAAGGATCAGACGATACTACTGGAATTCTTAAACCTGATACTGCATCATAATTTGCCATAATTATACCGGTGTTACTGTTACTACTGTTAATGTTCCACTGTTATTATAAACTATTTTTAAAGTATTACTAGATGTGTCAAAAAACATAGTCCCTTCAACTAAAGGAGAAGGATTTCCTGATCTACTTTTAATTCTTTGTGGGTTTATTGAATCGTATTTTGCCATTGTGTTACTCCGTTATTAAATTTTGTAATTCCACTGGTGGAATACTTGCATCTGTATCATGATCTGCGCCGATTGTCGACTCCTCTTCTGCATTGGTAGAAACTCTTTCAGAAATTAAAGAATTATTTCTATTAGTTATAATTGCATTAGCTTCGGTTAAAGTTTTTTCAACAGGATTTTTGTCTTTAAGCCATATAGCGCTATGTTCGTTTTCTTCAACAACATAAAGATCATCCAAGAATTTTTGAATTGAAAATCTATTTCTATTTTTTTGTGTTATTTCTGCATTACCAGATATAACATAATATTTATTAGCCATAGTTATACTCCTGTTACGTCTATTTCTTTAGCTGTAAGAGTACCAGAAATGTCTGCAACATAATAATATTTTTTAGTATCTGTTCTGTAAAACATATCTCCTTCAACAAGAGGAGAAGGTACTGAACCAACTTTTCTAATTGAAACTCCTCTAACTTCCGTATAAGCAGCCATTAATTATTTTTCAGCAACCAACCTTGTGTAGAATCTACATAGGCTAAAGTAAATGCTGCCCTCTCTGTGTTAACAACAAGATCTGCTGCTGCTCCCTGAATTGGTTGTGAGTTTCTTCCAACTGTTAAATTATTAGAGTCAAATGTACCTGCATAATCAACAATCGAAACTTCATCACCTAGAGTAGGAGAAGAAGGTAAAGTTACTGTAAAAGCACCACTTGTTGTGTTTGCAAAAACACCTTGACCAGCTACCGCAGTATAGTTTCCTGTCTTAATTGCTTGCCAAGAAGTTCCTGCCGCTGCAAATGAAAGTTGACCAACTCCAGTTGTTCCTGAACCTGATACAGAAGCTACTTTTAAAAATTTATCTGCTGTAACATTTCCAGTTGGAAATTTAAGCTCATAGGACTGATTAGCCGAGTGTGCAGGTGACGTAAGTTTAATACCATGAGAATTTTGTTCACAGTTAAGTTGAAGTGAACCTGGATTAGTAGCACCCATTATAGTTACATGACCCGTACCTTTAGCTAATAAATCTAAATCAACATTAGTTTCTCCAGTTGATGATAATCTTGGTGCATTACCTGATGCACCATTTGCAATTGTAAATTCATTTACTGCTGAACTTGTAGCTGTAAGTAAAGCTAATTCATTTCCATTAGTATCTAAAATAGAAGTACCAATTTTAGGTGCTGTTAAAGTTTTGTTTGTTAAAGTTTGAGTACCGGTCAGTGTAACACCATCTGCTGGAGATAGGGGTATTTCAATAACCCCAGTGTTAGTTGCAACACCATCGAGGTATACAGCTTTATAGCCTTTGTCGGTTGCTGAAAAAGTAACCGTGGCTCCTGAACCTGAAACTGCTTTTAACTGTACTGTGTATGCACCTGATGTACTGTTTTTAATAAAATAAAAAGTTTCTGTAAGAAGAGGAAATGTTACAATTTTGTTTCCTGTAATAGCTTCTGGTGAAACTGCGCCAAGAATAATAACTCTGTTTTGAGCAGCACCTGTTAGAGCTCCATCAGCTATAGCTAGTGGTGTAGTGTTAGCTCCTGAACCTGCTGCGTTTAAGGTTTGAATTTTAAATCCACCAAGCAATTGCTCTGCAAGGTTTAAGTTAGCGTTTGTTTTTGTTCCCCAAGTACCGGCATTTTCGCCAGTAGCCATTAGCTCTATACCAAGGTTTGTAAAAGTTGATGCCATAATTTTTTTCTCCTGTTAGCTTGTTAATTTATATTACTTATATTCATAAAGTCAATGTTTTTTAAACATGAGTTACAGTTGTGTAACCAGCACTTTGTGTTGCTGTAATACGTTTATATCCTAGAGTTCCTACACTGCCAAGACTAGTTGCCACTTCTACCCCTGTTAATGGAATTATTTCAGTTATAGCAGGTGAGATAGAACCTACAGAAGATGTTACAGAAACTCCTGTTAATGGAATTATTTCAGTTATAGCAGGTGAGATAGAACCTACAGAAGATGTTGTTGATACCCCAGTTGGGAACACTGTTAACCCGATGTCAATTGCACCCACTGAAGATGTAGACGATAATCCTGTTAATGGAATTATTTCAGTTAGAGCAGGTGAGATAGCACCTACTGAAGAGGTTGTTGAAAGACCAGTTAAAGTTAATGAAACATCTATTTTTGGAGATAGTGTTCCAAATTGAGATAATAATAATCCTTGTCCTACTAATCCTACTGTTTGTCCATCCGGTGAAATTGCACCTACTGAAGATGTAGCTGATACTCCGGTTAAAATATGTGCTTCATTAATATTAATAGATCCAACAGAAGACGTTGTTGAAACTCCTGTTAATGGAATAAAGTTTTCTACATCAGTTGTAAGTGAACCTACTGCAGAAGTTGCACTAGTTCCTGCTGGTGTTAAAACAGCACCAGCAAAAATAATTAAACTATTAAGAGAAGTTGAAACTGATTGTCCGGATAAAGTTAGTGAGACATCTGTTCGTGGAGCTAGCGACCCTACTGAAGAAGTTGTTGATAAACCTGTTAGTAAATGTGTTTCATTAATATTAACTTCACCAACAGATGATGTTGTTGAAAATCCTGTTGGAGATAATAAGACATCAGAGCTTGCAACAGGTGAACCTAATGTAGATGTTGTTGAAAGTCCTGTTAATGGAATTAGCTCTTCTACAGAAGTTGAAAGTGCGCCAATAGAAGATGTTGTTGATAGACCTGTTAATAATACGTCAAGAGAGGATTCTCCCCAATTCTCAAAACCCCATGTATCGGAACCCCATCCTTGACCTGTCTCCACTGTAAGTGAACCAGTAGCTGATGTTGATTGTACACCGGTTATCTGTACTGTAAGACCAGAAATTCCCCAGTTTTCTATACCCCAACCATCTTGTCCCCAACCTGTATTTACTTCTGCTGTAACTATAGGTGAACCAATAGCCGATGTAGTAGAAAGCCCAGTTAAAGTAATTGAAATTTCAGTTTGAGTGCCGTAAGTATTCTGTCCCCAGGTTGTACCGGATTGATTCCAAGTATTAGCCATAAGGAGTAACTCCTTATGCTATTCTAAGTATAGCGTTAGATGCG
>JGI24004J15324_10001254_pt1 | contig 10102 bp, 9 predicted proteins | sample LinPmetageLP32_FD_15324 | JGI IMG/M metagenome (IMG submission 15324)
AGCTAATCTTGATTGGTTCTATCATCTTACCGGCGGGGTCACTCATACTGATTTTTTCGCAATACGGCCGACGGATTATTCAAAAGCTGGTGAAGGGGAAGACTTCGAAGATATTTGGTAATATAACTGATAAAGATATAGAAAAGGACTTATATGAAGGAAAGTAAATTAATTGAAATGAAAAATAAAATTGAAACACTAGGTAGTGCTATTCAATTTTTAATGCAAGAAAACGCAAGATTAAAAGATTTATCTGTTGGAACACTAGAAGCAATAAAGTGTATGCCAGACTACGAAGAAGCTATAGAAAAACTAAAACAAAAGGTGAAAGATGGAGAGGAAAAGAAGATGGAAATATAGGTTAATAAAAGCTTTAAGGTATACTAATAAGTTAACTTCTTGGCAGAAGTTTGCTTCTAGAGTTGGCTATATGGGTGCGGGATTTGTTATAGCTGGCCAATGGACTATAGAACCTATATTTTTTATTATAGGATTTATATGTGTTATTGTACAAACATCATCACGCAAGCAGTGGAATTTAGTTGCTTTAAACGTTAACGGTTTAATAGCCTGGATAATACACTTAATAAACGGAATATAAATATAAAAACAAAATTATGAAAAATAAATTTAAACCACACATGATGTATGACCCTAAAACAGGGAAAGGATATAAAGCTAATAAAATGGCAGATCACACAAGAATGAAAAAGAAAGGTTATACACACACTAAGCCTAAAAAATAATGTGGAATAATGAATGGAAAAAAGGAGAAGACTACCCTAAGTGGGGTGATACAGACGTTTATAAAAAAACTATATCTGGAGGATATTTATTACAAGACGAAACTCCTCGTGACGCTTATATGCGTGTGGCTAAAACTGTTGCTAGACGATTATATAAACCCGAAATGGCAAAAACGTTTTTTGATTATATTTGGAACGGTTGGCTTTGTTTGGCTAGTCCTGTGTTGTCCAATACAGGTACTGATCGTGGTTTACCTATTAGCTGTTTTGGTATCGATGTGGCTGATTCTATACAAGACATTGGGCAAAAAAACCTAGAGATGATGCTACTCGCTAAGCATGGCGGTGGAGTTGGCATAGGCATAAATCAAATAAGACCCGCCGGAGCTAAAATAACAGGTAATGGAACAAGTGATGGNACTGTNCCTTTTTGTAAAATATACGATTCAACAATACTTGCCACTAATCAAGGATCTGTCAGACGAGGAGCNGCATCAGTTAATATTAACATTGATCACGCCGATTTCGATGAGTGGCTTGAAATACGTGAACCCAAAGGAGACGTTAATCGTCAATCGCTCAACCTGCACCAATGTGCTGTTGTCGGCGATAAATTCATGCGAAAACTTGAAGCTGGAGATAAACAAGCAAGAAAACGTTGGGGAAAACTTCTTCAAAAACGTAAAGCTACTGGAGAACCTTATATCTTATTTAAAGGGAATACAAATAAGAATAACCCAAAAGCCTATAAAGACAACGGCTTAAAGGTTCATATGACAAACATATGTTCAGAGATTACATTACACACGGATGAAAACCATAGCTTTGTTTGTTGTTTGTCATCTTTAAATTTAGCAAAATATGAAGAGTGGAAAGGTACAAATCTTATATACGACGCCATATGGTTTCTTGACGGCGTTATGGAGGAATTTATTCAAAGAGCTAAAGGACTGCGAGGTTTTGAAAATGCCGTTCGTAGTGCTACAAAAGGACGAGCGCTTGGGTTGGGTGTACTCGGATGGCACACCTATCTCCAAGAAAAATTTAATACCTTTTGAAGGTTTGCTTGCTCAGTTTGAAACTAGGAAAATTTTTAGTCAAATTAAAATTGAATCTGAAAGAGCTAGTATGGTACTTGCAGAGACTTATGGAGAACCTTTGTGGTGTGCTGGAACTGGTATGCGTAATACTCACTTACGTGCTGTTGCTCCTACTGTTAGCAATAGTAAGCTTAGTGGCAATGTTTCGCCAGGTATTGAGCCGTGGGCTGCAAATGTTTTCACAGAACAAACAGCCAAAGGAACATTTATAAGAAAAAATCCTACATTAGTTAAATTATTAAGAAAACTTAAAATAAATAATAATGAAACATGGGACAAAATCATGGCTGACGGTGGTAGTGTACAAAACATTACTGAGCTTGATGATGTTGTTATGGCACACGAAACATCCGCAAAGGAGGTATTTAAAACTTTTAAGGAAATTAATCAACTAGAATTAGTTAATCAAGCTGGACTGAGACAGCAGTATGTAGATCAGTCGGTTAGTTTAAACTTAGCTTTTCCTAGTGTAGCAACACCAAAGTGGATTAACAAAGTTCATTTTGAAGCATGGAAAAAAGGTATTAAAACATTATATTATACGAGGACAGAATCTGTCTTACGTGGAGATATTGCACAGCAAGCGATGAGTGAAGATTGTCTTGCGTGTGATGGTTAGTTTGTTTAGTTAGTTAGAAAGAGGGTGCTGGAAACGGTGCCCTTTTTTTATATATTACAATATTCATTATAAGCGTCAAAACAAGGACAAGATTTTGCTGCAAATTCATTATGCCCGTGAATTGTTGCGTCAGGGTGCAACCTCTTTAATGTTTTAAGCAAGTCTAATAAACTTTCTTTCTGCTCTAGTGTTCTAGTATCTTTAGCAATCCATTTACCATTAGAACCACGCTCTGATTCAACGCCTCCAATGTAGCAAATTCCTATAGAACCTTTATTGTGATTTTTGACATGAGCGCCTTGTTTATATATACTTCGACCGTACTCTATAGTTCCGTCTAATAAAACTACATAATGATAACCTATGCCACGCCATCCTCTCTTCTTGTGCCACTTGTCTATTTCAGCTGCAGATATATTTTCACCTTCTCTGGTTGCGGAGCAGTGAACAATAATTTTATTTATTGCTCTCATTTTCTTTTTTTATATTAATCCATTTAGAGATCGTATAACCTATAGTTATAAGTAATAATAATATTTTCAAACCGTCTTCTATGTGTGTAAATGTTGTGACGCCTAACGCACCAGCATTTAAAGTGTATAATTTAATATCTGATATACTCATTTGCTTATTCCCCGCAAGGACCTCCTGTTTTAACGTTAATCCAATTTTCTTTTTCAAACCAATCTTTTAGTGTAGCGCCTGGTCTTCTAGCTCCTTTTACATTTGATTTGCTTGATCTTTTTTGTTTGCCTTTAGATGCAGCAGACTCTTTGGCTGCAACTACTTTTTTCTTTTCAGCAGCACTCATTGATTTTACTTTAGAAGCAGGTAAACAAACTTTTCTAGTACCACCACCTTTTGTTTTTTTAGTTACAGGACTCTCTTTAGGTACACAGTTAGGAACTTCTCTTCCACCTTTCATTTTTGTGCCTCTTTGTACATAGTCTTTCCAGCACGTGAAAGGAGATTTTTCTTGTATATATGCCATTTTATTTCTTTTTACCAACACCCCAATTAGATGCACCTCTTTTTCTACATTGTACTAATTGACCAGATGCGTATGCGCTTGGCCAAACTTTAACTGCTCTTTTTACTTTATTATAGCAAGCGTCTTTTTTTCCTTTTTTCTTAGCTATACTTATTGGTCCTCCCGATCCATCAGCATTAACTGTAACTTCTTGATTAGGTGGAAACTTTTTGCTTTTGCGCATCATTACGCGTTTTGTTATCGGTACGTTCATTATTTAAAATTTTACTTTTTTAAACTTTGGTTTACTTAATGTTTTTCTTTTTTTCTTTTTCTTTTTTGGTTTTTGATTCATGCCTAGTTGCCAGTCTTGCCAACCTAATAACAATGAAACTCTTTCCCAGTATTCAACGTCTTCCTGCAAAGCTGCGTTTATATTCTCTACTTTCGTTAAAAGTCTATCTACAGGTATATTCGTTACACCTTCAGTTATTCTTAAAGAACCAGATATAGCAGGGTTATCTATAGATAAGCCTTTTTTCATTATATCAGATTTACTAGTAAAACTAAACTCTTTTAATCCACCGGCTATTTTTCTATATTTAGAAGAAAGCGGAGGTGATATATTTAATAATGCTGTTGCTGCTTTTTCATATTCTGGTCTTGTCTCTTTGCTTTCGGTATATATTTTAATTGCGGCATCTTTAACGCCACTTGCTATAGCGCCATACATACCCATACCTCTCAACAAAGAGTTAGCCATGCCATTAGCCATGTTTATAGTTTTATCATTTGTAACACCTTCATCGTCTCCAAAAGCTACAGCAAACAAAGCTTGCTGAAGAGCGTTAAACAGAACGTTTTGAGCAAATGTATAATAAACTATTTTAGATATATTAGACTTAGCATCTCCTCTGCCGTTTTTAAGATCAAGAGCAGCTTTTTTTATTATTCTAGCATACTGACTAGGTGTGTTTGCAAACGCTAAAACTAAACGACCTAGTGGACCAGCTTGTTGTTGGCTAATCATGTCAGGTCTTGAAGATTGCTGAGAAACCTCTGCTAACTCTCTAAAGTCTTTAAAAGCTTTTTTAATAACTTCTTGCTTTGTGTATAGCAATTTACCGTCAACATCTGTTTGTTTTTCATAGGTTTTAATTCTATTTCTATAAAAAGTAGCACCACCAGAAGCAATAGCAAAACTATCAGCTAATTGAGTAGGTGTAAAACCAAACTTTAATAAACCGTTTATAACACCTCTTACTCCTCCTTTTTTAGCCATATTAGCTATATCGGCTTCGTTAACGTTTATTTTTAATCCACTTCTTCTATCTACTAGAAAATCAGAATTAAATAAATCTTTAAAGTCTTTCCAGTATTGAGGTTGATTAGCAAATGCTCTACCCGCTTTAAATATATTATTATCAGATAGGTTTATAAAGTTTGTAGCGGAAAGAGTTTGTAACACGGCTGATCTAGTGTTAAAAAACATAACAGCACCAACAGATCCGTTTAACCAGTCAGAAAGTCTAGCAGTATAACTATCAGTTCCGTAAGTTCTGTTTCTACCTGTTTTCATTCTTAATAGCATGTTTTCAAGAGCTTTTCTGTATTTAATACCATAAGCAGCTTGTAGCTTATTTAAGTTTTGCTCAGAAAAAAGAACATCAACATTTTCTTGCCATTTTTGTAAATATTTAGATCTTTTTGTAGTATTAAGACCTTCTAATAAGTCAGTTGTTATACTACCTGCTAGCCAGTTATTTGATGGTTTAGCGTAACCATCTCCTTTGTTTATTTCTATTAATCTGTTTCCAAATTTTATTAGCTCAGGATTTTTATTAAACTCTTGAAGTATAGTTTTAAAATCACTTTTTGATAATCCAGGCACATCCATACCTTGTTTTGTCCATATGTATGCTCTAACTCCTTGTTCTTTTGTAAAACCAGTGTTACCTAGTTCTTTTCTTAAATTCTTTGGAACAATACCAAGCTCTTCTTTTACTATCTTATAGTCTTTTGTTATTGATCTTCTTTCTCTAGTTATAGCATCAACTCCTCTAGCATAAGGATCAATTAAGTTTCTTTTGTAAAAAGCTAAATCAGCATCTCCTTGCTTTCCTTTTCCAACAGTTTTATACAATAAACCTAAAAAGTCTTCTGCACCAGGTGCAATAAAAAAGTCAAACCTTCCTTTGCCTTTACCCATAAGCTGAGCTCTAACTGGTGATATTTCAGCGCTAGAACTAATACTTGTTTTTCTTTGAATTATATCGTTAAACTCTTTGTTTAGATCTATAGATGCTTTAGAAAAGTCTTTAAAGAAGCTCAAATTATGATCTACTATTTCTTGTTGAACAGCTTTTTTCTGTTCAAAGTTTAATTTAAAATAATCACTTTTATCAAAAAGTCTATTAGAGATAACGTCTCTCATTTCAAAAACGTCAAACTTCTTCATGTCTTTAAGATTTCTTTCAATATCTATAGATGCCTTAGCATTTCTAACAGCGTTGTCTACAGCGATAGCATCTTGTAACACCCAAGTTTTAGGGTTTTCTACGTAGTTTTTAAAATCTACCAACTTGTTTTCATTGTTAGTTATAAAAACTTGATTATTTTTTATTTTACTTCTAACTCCAGGCGCTAACAGCCTAAGTATACCAACACTTGTGCTTGCTCCCATAGCTTTGTCTATTGTTTTAGCAAAAGATCTAGGAACTAACATAGCTCTACTTTCTATAAAATCATTTTTATTTAAAAGTATGTTTTCTAAAGCTTTTATACCTGTTGACTGCGTTGCTGTATCTAAGTGTTCTAAGTAATACTCGCCCCTACCTGTAACACCACCCACTATTTTAGCTAAAGCTTTTTCACCATAATGTATTACCGATGTTGATCCTGCTAGTTGAACCATGTATCTTAAAGCATCTAATCTTTCTTTGCTGCCTTTTGGTTTAGAGTTTACATAATCAATTTTTAAGCTATTAACTAAATTTAAAGCTATAGATCTAGCTTCGTTATTTTTATTGTCAGTTGCAGCTTTTTTAATTATTTGTATTTGCTTTTGTTTTGGCTGATCTTTTAGGTTTTTTCTTAATGTTCCATTTCTTGATGTACTTATTGCTTCTATTTTCTTGTTGCCAACTAATTCAATATATTTAGCTAATAAATTTTTAGTGTTTTCAGAAAAATTATCACGATTTGATGGAGCATCTAAATACTTGTTAAGTAAATCAGTATGTATTTTGTTTTCATAAAACTCATCTCTAGTTGTTTCTTTGCCGTAAACATCTTTTCCAACTTTTTTATAAACTTTTTTATTAGCGTTTTTTTCTCCTATATAATTATAGTTTGTTAAATCTGCTCTATAATGTCTACCAAGTATAGCTCCAAACAAAGTTCTATTTGAACCTAACTCTGACGGTATAAATTTAGCAAAATCTTCTTGCTCTATTCTAAAATCCTCAATAGCTTCTAATGAAAACTTTTGCTTACCTTGTGATTTGTCTGATAATTTTACAAATAAATCTTTTGATTGTACATTTAATCCGTGTTCTTGTGCTATAACGCTTGAAACTACACTATCGTCAAGCATTATTTCAATACCTTTTTTTATAGTATTTTCATCTTTAGCAACTTTCATCAACTCTTTGACTGTTCCAGACTGAATACCGTTGTATTCTAAAAAGTATTTTAATGCATCTGTATCAAAAGAAGCTAATCTAGAACTTGTTGCAGATTTAATATCAACTAGTATTTGCTCTATATTTGCGTCTACTTTAGGCTTTAATGACTCTATTTTATTTCTAGCAAGCTTGTTAGCTAAGTTTTGTGCTACTATTTTTATATTTGCTTTTATAAACTCTACAGAAGAAGTTTCCATATGTTTTCTAACAGCGGATATAGTTTCTGGAGATATTCTACCTCTAAACTGAGGCTTAAGTCTAACAACTCCAGTTTGTGATGTTGATCCTTTACTTCTTCCAGAAGGACTAGATATAGCAAAATCTTTTTCAACAAAAGGTTTACCCACTTCATTGCCTGATCCTTCTATAACTTTTGTGCTTTTTGCTTTTGGATCTATAAAAGGTTCGTAAAAATAATCTTTAAACAATTTAGCTTTTAACAAAGATCTTCCTCTAACGTCTTTAGAAACCAGCATTTGAAACTCTGTTGGAACCTCACCGGCTTCAGACCTAGCAACGTTAAACTCAGGAAGCGTTTTTATATGTCTTTCTAAATTATTACCTTTGTCAAAATAGTTTAAAGCTTTTGTTTTATCTGAATAAAACTTAACACCGCCTGTTTCACCTGGTTTTAGTTTTTCACCTGTCTTTGGATTTCCTATAAAGTCAACTTCACTAAAGTTTTTACTTGTTCCAACAACTTTGGCACCTGGAATTCCAGTTATAATTTGCCCAACATCACCAACAAAGTTTTTTTCTATGTATTCTGGATTTACATTTTCTACAATATCTTTGTCTATTTTTAAAACTCTATCTAATCTTTCTAGCTCTATAGTCTTTAGATCTCTTGTAGGGTCTATGTTTTTTTGAATTCTTTCTTCAACACTTTCTGATTGTGTTATAAGTTTATCAGCAAAATCTGTTCCAGCTATTTCTTTAACAGATCCAGTTTCTCCAGCTTCAACATCTAAGCTTTTAGCTTTGGTTACTTTTAATTTTTCATAAACATCTTGAGCTTTAAATTTAGCAGAACCAAAAGCGTATGTTGAAAACTTTTGAGTGGCATTACCGTCTTTATCTTTTTTAGGGTCGTAAAGCTCTATTATTCTAGGTAAGTAAGTAGCAATAAGCTCTTGCTTGGCTTCTTCTCTATCTATACCACCTTTTCTAGTATCAAACTTTATAGCTGTTAAAGCTAGCTCTCCAAAAGAATTTTGAAGCTCTTCTGTAGCTTTTTGTTTTTCAGCCGCAGTAGATTGTTTGCTTTTTATAACATCAACAAGATCTTCGTTAGTTCTACCTGATTCAACAACTTTTGTAGTTTTTTGTTTTTTATCTTTTGGCTTTGTAGTTGTAACGCTAGTTCTTTTAGATTTATCTATTATGTTTCTTCTTTGTTGTTCATAATCGTCAAAATCTATTATACCGTCTAAATATCTATCTTCAAGCTCTTCTAGTTTTGTTTCTATATCTAAACTTGATTTTTTACTTGAAAGAAGTTCGTTTATTTCAGCAACATTACTTTCAAACTCTAAAGACTCTTTGTTAGTAAGTTCACCTTTATTATTTAATTCACTTTGTCTAGCTTCTAGTTGACCAAGTCTATTAACAGTGCCTTGACCTTTTATGTCACCAACTCTAGCTTTTTCTGATACATTAAATATTTGTTCGTAGCCGTTAGGTCCTTTTATCATTAAACCACCTAAAGAAGCCCATGTTCTTTGAATATTAGATCCTTTAGCTAAATTAGCTATTATATTTAATAATTGCTCTGGTGTATCTGCCTGTAGTTTTAAATCTGAATTTTTGTTAAATAAATTGTTTAATTTGTTTTTTATGTTACCGTAAACGTTATTTCTTATAAGACCATCACCACCTTTACCAAGAAGCTCTACTAGCTGCATTAAATACTCTTCTTCAAATGTTTCGCTGCTCTGTCTATCTTTATATTTTTCTTGTATCTCTCTAAAAACGTCTCTGCCGATGTTTTTCTTAACTAAGGGCTCTATAAACTTTCTTATCTTCTGTAAGCTTTCTTTAGAGTTTAATCCATATATTTCAGCAAAAACGTGACCTATTTCGTGAGGTATAATTCCACTTTGATATTTTCTAGCATCAACTACTATATCATACTTAGTACCACCTTTGCCATCTGAAGTAGGTATATATTCAGCGTTTTTACCGTTTAAACCGCTACCGTCCATTTGTATATTAAGACTTATGTTTAAATCTTTTCCAGTTTCTTTTTTGTAATTTTCTACTATACTATTATAATCCGATTGAGCTTTTTGAGCTAGCAGTTCTGGGTTTACTTCTACCGCGCTCATTTCAGCAGCAACTATATAATCGTTTGCCATGTTCCAAGCTGCTTTATAAGAATCTAAATCTTTAGCTATTTTTGGATCTTTAGGTTTTGCGCCGCTTTTTCTTATAATTTCTTCAGCATTTCTTCTTGCTTCAGCACGCATTGACTTAGCGTTGTTTAAGTTTTGAGTAATGTTTCCTAATTTAGCATGTGGAAAAGCTAATGGCATTCCTGTTAGAAAATGACCAAGAAGTCTTTTTGATACACTATTTTCACCACCAAACATTGGTAGGCCGGCGAAGTTTTCGTCAAAATAAGTTTTAAAATCTTGTCCTCCCATAAAATCTTCTGCAACAGCTTCTAGTGCAGTAGCCATTTCAGAAGATGGAACTAAGGCTAAACCCGACTTAGCAGGTTTAAAAACTAATTCATTTAATCTGTGATATGAAGATCCTTTAAAAAAACTTCCGCCTATTATATTTTTAAAAGCTACGTTTGTTATTCTGCTAGCAGGTATAAACGCCATACCAGTTTCAAATCCTCCATCTCCAAAAATAGCCTCCATTTTAATACCCTCTATAACAGAAGAAATACCAAGTTCATATCCTCTGTCTAAAACAGTTCCACCTTGTTTTACAACACTTCCAGATCCTTTTAGCTTAGATTGACCTTTTAC
>JGI24004J15324_10001256_pt1 | contig 10100 bp, 12 predicted proteins | sample LinPmetageLP32_FD_15324 | JGI IMG/M metagenome (IMG submission 15324)
AAATGTTTTCAATTCATGAAAGACCCTCGAGGAATGTATATTAATTAGTTTGTTTCTTATGTACTCTTCCAATTTGGCTACGATTAATGGTCTTGTCTTCGTGGATGTTGTAAATCCAGGGACTGCTCTCTCGTCATGTTCTGCTAGATAAGCCTCTACATATTCATGAGTTGATTTAATAGAATAATAAAGTTTTTTATATTGAAGGTCTTTTAGTTTCTCCAAAACAGCAATTCCTACTCCAACATTTTCAACGACGAGGAGGCAGCTGCCGTATTCGGTTCCAGCATCAAATAGGATGCGGGAATACATATCTAGGTCTGGTTTGCCTTGGTATTCGGCGACAATGGTCATTGTATCTACTCTTACGATATGAAAGCAAGAAAAGTCTGCTCCGTCTCCTCTCGCCACATCGGCAGAGAGAATGTATGGCACACCTTCTTCATACTTTTCCCATATCCAAAAGTTTCGATCAAACCCTGATCTGTAAATTGGGTCGGACAATCCTCCGTGAAGAAGTTCAAGATCTTCTGGGTTTATAACAGTTTCACCAGAAGCGTTGAACGAACACTCCAATTCCTGTGCGATTTCTCGCTTGGACATGTTGTTCGTTTCTTTATCGAACCAAGCTTGATTTCTTTCCGGATGTACATCCCACATAAGCTTAATATTGTGGAAATCATTTGTTCCAGTCTCGGCTTCCGTATAAGTCTTGTGAAACCAGTTTCCTACGCCGTTAGGAGTGGAAAGGGCTATACACCTACCCCCTGTTGATAGAGTGGGATAGAGACCCGTCCAGAGCTCGTCAAAGCCATCTACGAAAGCAGCCTCGTCCACAATGAGTAGAGATAATGCTTCCGAACGACCAGCATCGCCAGATGTGGATGCGGCTTTTACCATTGACCCATTTGATAATTCAAAGGACTGCTTGTTATCAATTGAGATCTTTGCGATCAACATAAAAGAAGGAAGGTTCTTAAAGATCATCTTCACTTTCTTTATTAGATTTGTTGCTGTGGATAGTTTCGTTGCGATTACGAGAACGTTCTTTTCTCGATGAAACAACATGAACCAAGCAACATAAGCAGCCGAGATTGTTGAGATCCCGAGCTGCCTTGCTTTTAAGATAACGTTGAAGCGGTAGTCGTTAAAGTCTTGAAGAAGTTCTCTCTGATAGTCATAAGTCTTGAACGGAATTTGACCTTTGAGAGGGTGGGAGATCTTACAATAATTATCAATAAAGTAGTGAGGATCTTTCCCACACTTAACAAGTTCTTTAACGATTTCTTGCTTTGTGAGTTTCATTTGTCACCCAAGTTTATCTACGTTGTAGTCTAGCAAGATTTTTATCAAATGTCTGTCTCGCATCTTCTTCTTCCGGAGTTGGTGGGGCGGCGGAGGCTCTGGTGTTGTCCATCTTTTGCCAAGCCCAACGGCCTCGTTCGCCACTTCTTAGAGGCACGATAAACGACCATTGATAATTCCCTTCTGGCTTTGCTATGTTCATGTCCTTTAGACGTTTCGCAGCAACTGCTTTCGGATCACGAATTCCAAATTGAGCAAACTTTTCATAGTCTGCTTCGTCGTTTGGATTTAAAATTTCTGATTCACCAGTAGGAGTATATAGGGGATCTTCCGTCATCACAGCTTCAAGCTCTTCTTTGATGATTTGTTTTAGCGATTCTTTTGTGAGTTTCATTTAGTTTATCCTTGCTTTAAATTTCTCAACAAGCTCTCGTGCCATCCCGTCGATGTCTTCCAGTCTTGAAGTGACAACTTCATTAGACATCTTGGACATTTCACTCTCCAATTTGTGCCCTAGGGCAGACTCGTCTGTTTTCATCATTTCCAATGCCCTGTCCATTACTTTGCCCATCAATTGTAGAAGTTTTTCGTTTGGCTCAGGCTGTTCAAGGTCCAACTGTGCAGAAGTCATTGTCTCCTCCAACTCTTCTTTGATGATCTGTTTTAGTTGTTGCTTGTTGATTTTCATAACTTAATTTCCTTTTGGTCTTGTATCGTTAGATGGTCTCTTATCAGAGAATTGTTCTAAAAACTTTTTTGTAACATCTCTTTCAGTCGGTGCGGAAGGTTCTCCGATGCCGTCCATTGAAAGTCCGCTTACCTTATAATGTTGATAAGCTTGGACGAAGGTGCGAACATTTGATGTTTGTTGAACAAGAACTCTACATTCACCTTTCTTGGTAAGGGTAACTGAATTTCCTGTGATTGACTTATATTCTTTCTGGAGGAATTTCTTTACATCATTAAGGGTCGCAGCTATTTCGTTTTCGAAGCGATTATTCTTCAACTCTTTCATTCGAATGTCGCTTTGGTAGTTGATGATCATTGAGTCACCATAAAACTTTACAGAGAATCCATCAATCACTCGGCTATCTACAATTGGACAACCAGTTTCTCTTCGCAAACCTATTTCTCGGGCTTGTCCATCGAGAGAAAATCTTTCATCATGAGATCCATCATAAGCGTTAGCGGCAGCTTGAGATAGTCCTTGAATAATTTCTAATGTTTTTTCGTTGCTCATTTATTTGGCCTCCAACCAGTTGCCCACCTTTCCTCTCTTCCTTCAACGAATTGGATGTAGCATTTGTAACAACATTGGAATTTTGTCATATACAAATCATCACGAGACTTGAAAGAATAAGAATTACAAGTAGGACAAGATCTATTTGTCTTCTTATTAAGTAGTTCTTTTGAGATTAAAACACCGTTGACCTCTTCCTTCTCTTGCTCTTCGTTGAGGGAGCGGTAGTTCGTTTTGAGTTCGTTGAGATACTCCATCTCTTTTTCATCGTCCCAATCCGCTTTGGGGTGGGCGATGGTTTCTTTTCCATATTTGTCGGCAATCGCTTTTTCAACCTTAGCAATATAGTTTGGATCTTTTGATTTCAATGTTCACCTCGTTCTTGCCAATCATAAGAAACTTCATCTTCTTTGATAGGACCACCTTTGGCCCAAGTATAACAACTTCTGGCGGAGTGGCACTTAAAATTATGCATCCAACAGTACCCAAGCCGACCATCGTCATCAGATGTTGTTCCGGGCATACATTCATCCATTCTAGGACTAATGTCGAAAGCAACGCAATTACCGCACAGTGACTTCTTTGCCGCCTCTACATCTGTATCCCAGTGGACAGCTATTTCATCCCAATAGTCTCCGGGATCATCGACGTTTAAAGGGCCATACTTGATATGTTCAGCCTTGATTGCCGAGTCTCTATTTTTTGTATTCAGCTCTAGATCTTGTGTTGGTTTTGGACAAACCATGTCAACTATCTTTTGAGTCATTCTTTTTATTTTAATTCGTATCATTTATTCTCTCCACAGCATAATAGGTTGCAAGCGATGATGCTGTTCCAATGGTGAATCCACCTAAAAATATCCACATAGTTCTTTGTGGGAAAGAGTGTTTTAACAATAAATCAATCTCCTGATCTTTAATTCCCATAAGTTCGGTGTGTTTAAACTCCAGTGATTCATATTTTGTCTTATACATGTCGTGTTGATATTGAAGATCGGCCATCTCAATTTTCCACTCTAGATCTTTTTTTATCTCGCATTGTTGGACTGCCAACTCGGAGTCCGCTAATACGGTTGCGACAGCTTCATCGTTAAAGATGCGGCCTTCAAATGGGGCTCGCTCACCCTCTTTGATCTTTGATATCAAAGGGTCTCCGTGCGCAAGAGACATTAGTAAAAAAAACATTAGACCTCCTTGATTCCTAATTCTTTTAGTTTCCTATCAATAGCAGATGGATTATCAACAAGCTCTTGCAAGAGCCTGTCTCTATCATCTTCCGCTTGTTTTAATTTTTCGAATGCCTCAGCATGAGTGTTTAAGATTTCTTCAACATGTTTCTCACCAGCGGCAGTTGTTCCCGCAAGTTCTTTTTCACTTGCTGTCTCCAAGATGTCACTTTCTTTTTGTTTCAACTCAGTTCTCTTATCGGATCCCACTTTGCCTCTTCGACCAAGAAGAAATGCGAAAAGGACAACGACACCAGTCACTGCCCATTCCCAGTATTCTTTAAGCAAATTAAGCACCGCGCCAAACCTTAGCAAAATCAATAACAGTTTGACCACCAATGTAAGTCATGGCAATCAACCCCCAAGTATCGGCATCAAGACCAGATCCCCAATACAGAAGCCCAGTAGCCACACCGAATACAAGCAGCTTGCGAGAAATAATTTTTTCCTGAACTGCATCAAGCACTCCTTTGTCTTTTCTATTCAGATAAAGAGCACTCTGAATTTCTTCTTTGTGTTCGTTCAGAGCGTCTTTAATCTTATCTTTGCAGTCTATACCTGCTAGCTTTACAGCCAATTCTTCTTTTAATCCCATAATAGAACTCCTATTTTGGAACTAAATAGTATGGCAGGTCACAATTTGACCTGCGCATAGCCATCAACTTTGTCAATATCAATCGTCTTATCAACGACATCTTTGAGACTCTCGAGATGAGTGATTAATAGAACAGTCTTAAAATGCGTCTTAATCATCTGAAGAAGCCTAACAAACCCCTCCATGTGCTCGGCGTCCAATGCCGTTGCTGGCTCATCAAGGATGAAGAAGTCAGGTCGAGGTAAAGAGGAGATTGATATGAGGGCAAGACGGATTGCCATGGAGGCAATGGTCTTCTCAGCGCCGGAACCCATAGACAGAGGTCGAGGATCAAACTTGGGGTGCTTCAAATATATTTCAAGACTACTTCCATCATCGTCAATCATAACTTCAAAATCAACTATCGAGGAAAGTACTGTGCTGATTTCCGTGTTAATCACAGAAAGCATAGACTTGATTACTTCGTATGAAATTCCATTTGGATGAGTTGCTTGGACAAATAGGTCATAAGCAATATAATCTCGCTCCGCATCTTTAACCTTTTGAATTCCCTCTCGAGCTTCTTCAATAAGCCGTTGATTTGATCCTTTCTCTGACATTAGCTCCAATAGTTGTTTGCGGCAACGGTCACAAGCTTTTTGCTTGTTGTCAACCGTTTTGGTAATTGCCTGAAGATCTCTATTGAGAGAAGACAAGTTTTCATATGCCTCAATGTTATCGTTGTAGTATTTGATATCATCTTGATATTGAGGTATTTGATGTTCCAACAAAGACACTCTACCTTCAAGGTTTTCTTGTTGGAGTTGTTTTGTTGCCAACTCTTGTCTCAAGGACTCCAAAGTCTTTATTCTTACTTCAAGGTCTATAATCACCGCCTTAAGGCTAGTAATCTCATCGGAAGAATAATCTTGCTCCAATGCCTTAAGGATAGTCTCTTGACGAACAATCTTCTCGTTCACCTTTATAATTTTTACCTTTGCTGCTTCTGCCTGCTTTACAAACTCGTTATCAGAACAGAATTTACAATCAGGGTCATACTCATGGTCGTGAAGCATATCAATCTTAGATTGAAGGGAGGTTTGCTCTCTTTTCATCTTTTTGATATCAGTACCCTTGGTTTCAATTTGTTCGCCAAGGTGATTTAAAAAATCAATCTTCTGCTGGGCATCTCGAGCTTCTGTTTCGTAATCGTCCATTCGAGCTTCCAAATCTTGGATTCTAGCTTTTGTTTGAGATATTTGGGTGGATAGTATCATCATTTGCCCTTCGGCCTCTAAAAGCTCATTATGGGCTTCTGTGAGCGATGTATTCGTCTGATCGATATCTATGTCTCTTTCAGAGGCAGCACTTATTTGATCTTCGATTACTACCCTTTCTTCCTTCAAAACTTCTAGTCTCTTTGTGTGCTTTTCACATTGAGTTGTTTTTGTTTCTATCTCTTCTATAATCTCTGAGTATTCAGACATGGCTCTAGATAATTTCTTTTCCCAATCAACACCATTAAGGTGCTTGATGTATCCTCGCATCTCGCCTGAATCTTTCTTTACTGCTTTGTGCATCTCGTCAAAGATTTCAAGATCAAGAAACTTCGCAAGAATCTCTTTACGCTTTGTTGAACCCTCGTTAATGAAACCAAAAGAATCATTCTGAGCAGCGAGAGAAGTTAAGATGAAGTCTCGATAATTACCAATGATAGACTGTATATTGAAATCAGTTCCTGTTCGGGACGTCCCATTCATTGATTCAGCTTTACTACCTTCGCTAATCCTGGAGAAGTCCAAGTTTGTTTTTGCGGAGGACTTTGTCCTTTCCAGAGTTCTGGTGACCTTGTATGTATCCTCTCCGATTCCAACTTCAAGACGACACTTTGCCTTCTCTTGATTTTGATTGATGATGTATACGTTCTTTCGCTCACCCTTTGAAGTCGTATTGAACAATCCAAAGAGAGCAGCATCAATGATTGAGGACTTTCCGGAATAGTTTTTGCCGAATATCCCCACTAAGCCGTTAAGCTTTGAGAAATCAACGGAGTTTCCTTTCCCGTAATTAAAAAGATAATCCCAAGACATGTTCTTAAGACTCCATGTTACATTTCTAGATACATCAGTTTGGACATGTTTCTTGAAATATTCTCTCGAAATCTCTAGAGTCCTATCTCTTGTCGCATCTTCCAGNCCTTTATCTTCAAGAAAATGAGACATATATTTTTCAAACGTGTTTTGNTCTCGAATGTTTTCTGCTTTAAGTCCGTTTACTTCTGATTCTATCTTGGTCGCTCGGTTTAGGAGTTGAACCGACATAGGGGACCACTTGGTCTGGGCGTAGTCCTGTAATCTTACTAATCTTGCTCGAGGTAAATTATGTTCTGATATCAATCTAAGACGAGCATTGCGAGGCACATCTTCATTGGGAAGTTGGCCGTCTTTAGTTATGTGTACTGTAACAAATGGCCTTGGTGATCGAAATAATCTTTTTTCTACCGAGTGACCTTGTTTATTCTTGATGTTCCAGATCAAGTATCCCTTGAGCTGTGACTCTCCAAAGTTTTGTTGAACAGTTGACCCAGCATACCAAATGGTACCATCGGAGTTCATCATTTGAATCTTGTGGATATCCCCAAGCATAGCATAGTCAAACTCATCAAAGATAGATATGTCGTCTTCTCCATGATCAAGACGAAAGCCACTACCAACTTGACAACCTTGGATAGCTCCGTGATATAGAGCTATGTTGATTGAATTATTGTTAGATGGGCTCTGCCAATTGTCTCTGTCGAACACGGATAGCACGTTGAATGTTAAACCTGGCTCCGGGGAATACTCTCCTGAGTTCTTTAACAAAGTCAATCTGGGGTCTTGAAGAGCGTCTATGATGGGTGTGATCGCGTCTTGGCGGTCTCCGTTCTTTAAGTTTCCATCGTGATTACCCAATATAATAATTGTTGGAGCAATCTCTGCGAGACCCTTGAGAAAGTTTGACGCCATTTCAAAATACTCTGGTGACAGCTGTGTCTTTGTATGTGCGAGATCGCCAGTGTGTACAATATAGTCTGGTTGCTCCTGCTTTAGGCTATCATATATTTCTTTGAATACATGATTATATTCCTTGTGGTACTTTAGGTTCCGAATGTGTGTATCTGAAATATGTGCTATGCGCTTCATATCTATCCTCCTGTTTTTGGTTGTATAGACAATATAACATGTTAGTCGTCAATTGTCAAATAGTTTTCGTTAAATTCATCGTAAAAAATTGGACCACCTTCCATATAAGAAAGGCTCGCTACATTGTATTCAAACCACTCCAAGGCTTCCATTGGGCCCCACTCATAAGCTCGAGATAAACAAGACAACAATATGTCCACCTTGTATACCAACCTTTTTTCTGTTGGGTGTATCTCCATTACAGCGGGTGCGAATATTTCTCGTGGCTCTAATACCAAAAAACTATGTCCCTCATCTATCGCATCTTGAATCAACTTATTTGCTGATTTCATCATAACCTCCTTTGTATTATATAATATAACACGATTATAGGAGGCTGTCAAGCTTTATTCGATGTGTCCAGTACCAACTACGGACCACTCAATCTGTGCATCAACGTAGCCCCCGAGCGCTTCGTATGGTACTCTCTGATGGTGGATTCTCGTCATGTGAATGGCGGCCAGTGCCCAAGTTGGAAAACTTTGGAAGTAATTACCCGGCATATTAAAATACCCAGAGTCATTAGTCGTACAAGATACATATCCCAAAAGCTGTGCTCCGTCGGGTGAGTAAACCGCAATGGTAACATTTAATAGACTATCGGACCCAAAGGGTGCCCAAGAAAAGTTTGTACCAGCCTTTGATACAATCGCAGCAAAAGCATAAGATGGATCGACATATCGCATCTCCCAGGGCTCGATTGTATCAAACCCGTGAAGAGACATAAGTTGAAATGCCGATCCATCAGTAGCTATAACTGAAAGGAGAGTATCCCGGCTGTATTGTGGCTCCTGATGGGAACCATAATATGATGAACCATTAAAGTAAGGACTAAAAAATGTTTGTCCACCTTGAACATTTAGAGATTGTCCTATGTTTAGCGGCGATACATTGATGGTTGTGTAATTTAAATTTTGAACACAGGTTCCGTTCTCCGGAACCCAGGTCAAATGTCGTTCGTTCATTCTGTTGTGGAACTTGGCATCAAAGCTAATTGTAATTTCTTGAGATACACCCATACAAGCAGGGCAAGCTATTTGTTCTAACTCATAGACTACCAGCCCCACTGTACCGTTAAGCTCACTAGATGGTTCGCTGCTGGGTTCTGATGATGGATCACCACTTGGTTCTGGGTTAGATGAGTCGACAACCTCTGTGTCGCTCGTATCTGTTGGTCCTTGCTTCGTGATAATTGCGATATCGCTACCACAAGCTAGTAATAAGGCCAACAACATTAGAAACTCCGTTTGTACTAATTAGCTTCTTTTTTTATAATTTCCGGGATCTCTGCCTTTGCTAACTCTAGAATACCACGATATCTGATGATCACTTCCCTATATTCGGCAGATGTAGAGGACTTGTGAAGCCATAGATGAAGATCCTTGAACCTATAGGTTTGGCCAATGTCTAACCCTCCGTAAAGCTCAGAAAGCAAGGAGACAGCATTCTCTGGATCGCATATGGTCCAATCCGAGGTTCCTTTCTCTTTGATCCCGCTGAAATGATTAAACGTGTAGTTTTTTGCTGATAAGCAAGCTACAATAAACTGAGTTCTATGAAGTCCTTTTAGGTTAGAGTCACTACAAGAATAGTATGCCCAGCGAAGCCACTCAATGTCTCCGACCATCCAATCAATTTGAACCAGATCTCCGGTGGCCCTGCCGCTGGTACCATGTTGAGGAAAACAGCTAAAAATGTTTCCCGCTGTTACTCTTGGTCCAACTTCTGTACCACTATCCCGAATCTTTTCAGCAACAAGAGTTAATAGTGCTCGCATCTTTGACATTTCATATGTTGCTGTTCGTGCTCGCTTGTGGATTTTGGTGTATAGATTGTTCCAATCATCATAATCAATGCCCCACTTCGCAAGCTCGTCACCAGTGAATGACTCCATGATGTGACTGCTGTCGATGGCAAGATCTAGATCGCCCGATACAGGCTTCTTACCAGCAGAACCTACTGCTTCGAAATGACGAAACGATTCAGATTTTTGTGGAAATACTGATGATAAAAACTCTCGGTATGCTTGAATCGTTGGTTGAATGTTTCGAGCCTCAATTGTTGTTGCTCTGTCCTTAAATATATTGCCGCCCATTGGTGCCTCCTTTATGTTGTGTATGTAATGTAACATGCTGAAAGAGGTTTGTCAAATATTCTGAAGGACTTTGTTGAAAAAATACATATCTGAGTCAATAGGTTCTGCCCCTTGGAATCTAGCAGAAAACTCTTCGCCACTCATATCTCCAACATCCTCTTCATCAATTGGAATTTTAAACACTTCAAGGTCATACCTCAGCAATGATTTAATAATCCACTCTGCTTTCTTCTCAGCATCATGGTCAAGGGCCATATACACTGGTGTATCATGGATTGCGATTGCTTGGAATAGCCGAGACTTCTCTCGTAGTGTGGACCCTAAGATAGGGATCGCATTCTGCCCCGCTTTGATCGCATCAAACACACCCTCGACAAGGACGATTGGCTCATCCCAATCAACCATCAGTTCGTTAAAAACGATATCACGATTTGCTGTAG
>JGI24004J15324_10001259_pt1 | contig 10095 bp, 13 predicted proteins | sample LinPmetageLP32_FD_15324 | JGI IMG/M metagenome (IMG submission 15324)
CCCATGGTTGATTATGAATCTATTGTCACTATTTCAAGGTTAATAGCATTAAGTTCATGATGATTAAAATAATGCTTATATCCACCCAATCTATATTTCCAACCTTGTCTACGCCATTTCCTTAGGGTGTCCAAACGCTGTTCTTGTTCTTCAGTTAGATTATCGTAATTTGCTGTCATTATGCCACCCGGTATTGGTTAATATCAGTATTCACTGCTTTGCCATCCACAAACTGTGCCAGTTCAAGTGTATCTCTAGTTGACAGCACATATTTTTGATATTTTTGGATCTGCTCCACCAGTTCTTCAAATGCAAACTCGGCGGCTTCTAGATTGTCTCGACTGCTTTCCATGTATTCACGGAACTGGCGGCCTCCGTTTTGCACTAGGTCATCCAGTTCAGACACAGCAGTATCCAGTCTCTGTGCAAAGTCAATGAATGCAAACTGCATATCAGATTCGATCTCTGCAGGCAGGGTGCTGAATTTTTTTGTGTCCCACGTGGGCAATATTCTCTTGTTAATTTTAGCCATCATATTCTCCTTGTTGATTGTTATACTATTGTAACATGAATGCTTCAAGTGTCAACCTTTGGAGCAAGCCACACGGCGCCAAGGATATTACTGTGTGACTCACTCCTGAGCATCATGAAAAAATCGGGGTGTCAGAGCCCCAAAAACACAATGCTCAATCACAGTATAACATGGATGCTCTCAGTGTCAACCGCAACCGCAGATCGCTTCGCTCTTCATATGGGCCACAGCATCACTCGATCATGGGTTTGACCATCGATTGAGAACTGAGCCACTTCCTGATAGCCCCATTCGATCAACAGGTCACATGCGTCTGTGTTGCCTCGGTTTTGTTCCACAATCAGTAAAGGATGTTGCACACGTATGGTCTGTTCAGCACCCTGCACACACTGTAATTCATGGCCTTCCACATCCAATTTAACAAAATCCACATCTGAAAACTGGTATGAATCAATGGTTCTTACCGGCACTTGTATCCCACCTCTGCCTTTGATGCGACCCACTTTCATTGAAGTGGTCTGTTCTGTGCCCACATGATTGGAGATGCCCACTTGATGGTAATGATATTGTGCACCTGCACATCTCTCACGATAGCCTGTTTGGCATGATCTAAAGTCAAATGAATGCACTGAATCAAATTCTTGAAGGTAACGAGCAAATTCACCTCTTCTGGCACCCACATCCAGTGCTGTGCGGAAATGATGCACATGAGGGCGACACAGTGCCCATGATTCACGCCAATCTGCTTCTTTGGGTAGTTGCATACACAGTTATATAATGAGAATTGACATTTGACTGCAATTCATGTTATAATTACTCTAGTGAACTGCTTCGAACTCATCATCTTGCAGTTCACTGTTCGGGATGTCATGGACGACCTTAAGGACGTTCGGCCGGACGACCTTTTTCCGAACAGAGTGTGTGATGATTTCCTTATAGGTCATTGCACACTCACTGGTTGCAATCTTCATTCAAATTGTGTATAATAATAAATAATACAAAACAATGAGGACTTATATATGACACAACCCCAATCAATTGCCATACGCGATGCCAGAGTGATCACTTCCAAACATGGTGGTCATCCAGTGGTGCATTTGGCAGGAGTAGCAGTGGTGGGTGACAGGGCAGTGCCTTGTCATTGTTATGTGGACTCAACCATGCGTAATTGGTCATGGTGGGAACACACACTGGAACGAATTGCTCGTTCAACTCACGACACTTACACACAAATCCAAGGTGTGCGTTTTAAAGATGCACGTCAAGGCCTAATCAATGCTGATGCCAGACCACAAGTGGTATCACAATTCACACAAGGAGCAAACTGACATGTTTGACACACTCACAAAACTATTAAACACACGACTCACTGCCACAGCAGAAGTTAAACCCAAGAAGCGAGGCAAAAATTGCAAATATCTACCCAATGCAGATCATTCGGTGCGTTATGCTAGACAGTTGGCACAGGCCAAATTCAGATCAGAAGCATATGAACTCACACCCACTGAATGGTTACAGGTATGGCGTGATTCGGGCAAACTGGGCCAATGGGGCACAGGCAGACAAGACTATTCCATGATCAGAATCAATCCTGAATTGCCATGGCGAGTGGACAATGTGTGCATCATCACACGCAGAACACATGCCTGCAACTACAAGAAGAGATATGCGGCTCGGGATTGGACTGTGGACATGTATGCACAATTTGACGAAACTGATAAAATACGCACTGAAAATCCGTCATAGACCTATAAATAATTGTAATACAAATTTACAAGGAGCAATTCAATGCCAACCAAAGCGTCATTAACCACCAGAACAGCCAAAGGTTCCGCACTAACCACGTCGGAAATGGATGGCAATTTAGAAAACTTGCGAGATGCCTCAGTAGGCATTGCATCAGATGATTCAACCACAGTTGATCTACAACTGGGCAACACCATCACAGTAGCAGGAGCAGGTGGAGCCTCCACAGCAGTTTCAGGACAAACAGTCACAGTCACACAGGGCACAATCACCATCACAGGTGATGATTCCACAGGTGAAGCACTGGCAGGTGGAGAAGAATTAAAAGATTGCAGGTTCAGGCGTGACCACAGCAGTGGCAGATCATGTGTTGACCATCACAAACCCGGTGACAGCATCATCATCTACCACATTCACCAACAAAACATTGACCACACCTATCATTGCCAAAGTGACCACAGCATCCAATGGCGACCTAGAACTGGAACCCAATGGCACAGGTAATGTGATCATGGACACAGACTTGGTTCAAGTGGGTGGCGGATCAGAAGTTGGACACATCACATCCAACAGCACACAAGATTTAAAACTCAGCACCAATTCAGGCACCAACTCAGGCCTAATCACCATCACTGACGGTGCAAATGGCAAAATAGAAATCACTGGCAATGGCACAGGATATGCAGTTATAGGTAATGGCACAGATGCAGACTTTGATACTTTGATCAGCGGTAATACAAGACACCACGCAGGCGCAATACGTTTTTATAAAGATGCCTCCTACACAGCAGGCACCAGAGTGTATGCCAACACAGATATCCTCTATGCCAAATTAGCATCAGGACAAAATTCAAGTTCCAGCAATGACAGACTGCGAGGACAAAATCCAGAGGCACGAGTGGACATGAATTCATCGTCCATGACAGCCACAAGTATTTTTAGAGGTGTGCATGGTTCCAATGCTCAAGGCACACTTGAAAACACAGCCGCGAGTGGTGTTTCCACATTGGGCAATCTTGTTGGCTCACTTGGTTCAGCATACATGTATCCAAATGGCAACGGTGGAATGACTGTAACCAATGCTAGTGGATTAATTGGAGATGTATCTATAGAAAATGATGGATCAGGCACACTCACAGTTGACAACGCATTTGGGGTTCAGTGCAATATTGAAAAATTTAGTGCAGGTGGAACAGAAACACTAACCAATGCCACAGGATTTTATGCCGCATTAGGCAACGCAGGTGCAGTCAGACTCAGACTGTTAGACACAGACACAGACACAGCAGAATCAAATGTTGGAACACTGTTCAAATACAGAGAAAAAATTACTGCATTGACAGATGACTCTACAGCAGACATACACATTGATTGTTCTGCATCACCAGTGTCAACATTTTCATTGAACGATGCAAAAACATTTGTGTTTTCCAGCCTATCAGCAGGCATGTCACACACTTTGGTTATCACTAACCAAGGAGCACACACAGCAACATTCCAAGGATCAGATTCAACAGTGATTAAATTTGCTGGTGGACCGCCTACAGTAACCACAGGCGCAGGAGCAATTGATGTTGTCACTGTGTTCTTTGATGGAACCAATTATATTGGCAACGCGGCACAAGACTTTAAAAACAGTTAATAGGGGAATATAAACATGCCATTTGGATTTGGAAGATCAGTATTAGGCCGATCAGCATCAGCTGTTGCCAATACATTTGCAGGATATGACGGTAGCAATGATGCCACAATCACAAGAAGCGCCGCATGGCAAGACATCATAGGCTTTGCCGCATTCAACAGCGAGTATGGTGTTTTGGTAAATGCAACCAACAATGGTAGCAATGACCAAGTGGCCTATGACGTGGTGCGAAACAATTCAGGTTCACTGTCTATAACTGATCAACAGAATGTTATTATCAACACCGGCGTAGCCACTTATAACAACAAAGGCGGATTGGTTGCACCATTACAAAATGGCACGCTGATGTATGATCCACGTGATACTGCTGTCAGCACTGTGCAGTTGTTCAGCATATCAGGAGCTACAGTTTCTCATTCAACTGGCGCAAGTCAGAACAGAAGTTTTCATAACACACCGGTATTCGTGTCCAGAACAGATGACAGCGATGGTTATAATAATATAGACTATGAAAAAACAGGAGAGACCATACAAACCAGTGCCCAATTTGCGTCAGGCACACCCACAGTGTCAACAGAAAGTGAAAGCAACGTAAGTCTTGCCCACAGCAATAGATGTATCCCAGGTTTTGTAGACAATGACACACCTTTTTGGTTGAACAGCACAGACAGTGGAGCCACAGTGCAACCATTCAAGATAGACCTTGGCACAGGTGGTGCTCAGTCGCCAACAACATTCACAGGAACACCCACTACCGCACAAACAGTGGCACAGTTTAACACTGCCAACAGCACCAGTTTTGGCACACCATTTGAATTTAATAGAAACGGCACATCACCATTCAACACAGTAGCATTCAATGATATAGCAATCCTAGTTAGACATGAAACAGGCAGTAGTCCAAATAAATTTATATTTGACACATACAAGGCAGGTGATTCCGCTGTGCAAAGATCAAACATTGTGACACTGTCAGCAGGAGCCAGCGGAGAGACATCAGGCACCGGTTGTTTCGTTGGCGCCACAAATGATGTTTTCTTGTTTGCCTTTTATGACGTGCCCAACACAAGGGTGATTGTGTTAAAGTATATTCAAAGCACCAACACAGCGTCAGAGGTAGTGAATTTTGTAGAGGATCTAACTGCTAGAGAAACAGTTAGATTACACAGATGGGGCGATAATGGCGCTTTGATGTCATATGGCACAACCAAGTTGCGACTAATACAAGCATAGAAAAATTAATACATTATTGATCAAATTTATTTGTTAAATAACACAGTTATAACAAAAACAATTAATATTAATTGAGGAGACAAACACATGGCGGCACTCGCAAATTACGCTGAATTAAAGATATTAGATCATCTTTTTAAGAACACATCATACACTAGTCCACAAGCACACATTGGATATTTCACAGACACAATCACAGACGCATCTGTGCCTTCTGAAGTCACAGGCAACTCTTATGCAAGAGTAAGAATAGACAACAAGATGGCATCTGCATCAAGTGGAGCAATAACAAATTCATCCGCAATAACATTTCCAGCTGCCTCAGGTGGCGACCACGGAGTAATTGTTGCAGTTGCTATATTTGACGCGGCTTCAAGTGGAAACATGTTGGCGTATGGCTCATTATCAGCAACAAAAACAATATCTGATGGTGATACATTGTCAATTGGCATAGGTAATCTTACAATCAGCATAGACTAATTGCTGTCAACCGGGAGGGTAGATGGCAATCACTGTTATAGACAAGGCTGGTAATGCTACAATCACTGACAGTGGCTCAGTCGCCTCTACGGATGATCCGGTCTATAGAGGAGCCAAGGCACTTCAATTTAATTTTGATACTGATGCGAAAATATCATTTGCCATTCCTGACGGCATAGGCACAGGCGAATTCACAATTCAAGGAGCCATCTCAATTGCTTCTGGAGATGGCACACACGGTGGCAACAACCATCCAAATTATTTCATTGACATAGGTGGCTTACAGATTAGGATAAAAACCACAACTGTTAGTAATCAACTACATGTGGCACCAACTGCTCTTGCGTATGGCAGTTTCCAAACAGCAACCAATACCGAAGTTTCACCAAATGATTATTTCCATTTTAGAGTAACACGTAACGGAGGTGCCATTAAATTTTGGGAAGGTAATCCTAACGCCAATAGCCAAGGCGGTATAGAACACACATTAGCCACAGGCAACACATTCAACATGAATGGACAAACCATTCAGATTGGTGATCTAGGTGGTGGCTCAGGAGCCTTGAGGTTAGACGCTTTTGAAGTTAAAAATTCATATGCAGAAGCCAACTCCACCGCATACCAACTTCCTGGATCTGATTCAACAGGAGCAACTGATGCAGAAGATGTAGAAAGTGACACACTGGTCATGATTGATGGCGTAGTCACAGAAACAATTGATGCCACAGTAAGCACATCTGTTTCAGCCACAGTCACATCAGCTGCCAACATTGTTGCCAGCGGAGCAGTCACAATGCCAATCACATCCGGTGTGGTAGCACAATTTATTAAACTGGGAACATCTAGTATTTCAGCAGAAGCAACAGTGTCTGCCACAGCAAGGTCAACACAAATTGCAGAAGCCAACCTTGCCATAAGCGGTGTTGTTGGTGGTGGTGGTCAAGATTATGTTGACGCAACTTACATAGTAGACGGATACTTTATCAGCGCCACTATAGATGCTGTCATTCTACAAACCTCTGTTGCAATACCAATCACAACATCCATGGTCACTGAGGCTGTGGAACCAGCAGTAGTCAACATATCAATATCATCTAAAATAGGTTCACAGAATTATGTTGCTTCTGATTACATAGAAGAAAACTACTTTGAATCAACCACCGAGGCAACAATAATACCAGTTGGTATTACAATACCAATCACAGCCTCTATGGTTACTGCCGCCGACGATACAGATGAAGCAGAAGTAAATTTAAGCATTGCCACAGCAATAGGAACTGGTTATACCGAAGCAGGTTACATCACCATTGACTATTTCGAACACACAATCACAGCACAAGATTCAGATGAAACAGGTGCAGTTGACCTAAGTTCATCAGCATCATTATCAGCAGACGCAGATGCCATTGTGAATGCAGAAGTATCAGCCAGTATATCCTCTGCTATCTCAGCCATTGAAGCAGGCAGTATCCAACCAGGCACAGCAAGTCTAAGTTCAACAGCCAGTGTGTCTGTTGCCGCAGAAAAAATACTTGCCGGCACAGTTGCCGCATCCATTGCCGCATCTACCAGCATCACTGCCAATGCAACAGTTGTAGGAGAGATCACAGCAGACATTGCCTTGTCTACCAACATTGCCGTCAATGCCACAAACAGTGGAGAGATTCAAATATCAAGTGCAGGAACAATGACCATAAATGCCTTTTTAGTGAAGCAACCAATCTATAGTGTTAAAGTGCCTACCCGAAGTCGTGTAAATAGTATTAGCGAACAGACAAAATCAATTATTATTCCTAAGCGAACAAAGGAATTGGAGTTTTATTAATGGCAGACATCACAGGTTTTCAGCGAGATAGAGACGGAATTTTTATTGTAAAAGATCCTAGTGCAAACATTAGGTTTCAATTGGACTGGACAGATTATCTTGCAACCAACTCAGACACAATAGCATCGGCCGCAGTAACCATAGAAACACACACAGGAGACGTTGCTCCTTTGGCGTTGCCCACAGACGCAGGCACAGATGTTAGTGTTTCGGGCGGTAAAAAGGTGGTTATTAGGTTAAATGCAGGAGACAGTGGACAAACATACAACATCAAAGTTGCTGTCACATTGGCATCAAATGATATTGATGTTAGACATTTTAGAGTATTAGTTAAAGAGGACAAATTAACATAATGAACGAAGATCAACCAAAAAACAAAAGACGCAAAATAGAAAGACAGCAGGTGGTATCATTGGCTGCCTTGATGTTGTCGTTTGATGAAATTGGTAATGTTGTAGGTTGTTCAGGCAACCATGTTAGAACAAAATTTGCTCGTGCTGTTGAAGAAGGCAGAGCAGAAGGCAAAAAAAGTTTACGCAGAGCACAGTTTGAAAAAGCATTAGGTGGTGACACTCGCATGTTAATATTTTTAGGAAAAAATTATCTTGGTCAATCAGATGATGGCGATCAAGGTGAAAGCAGTCAACCATTACCATGGGAAGAAGCAGAATGAAATTAAGTGTGCCACAAACAGAAGTAGCCAAAGACCAAGCACGTTTCAGAGTGTTATCATGTGGCAGACGTTGGGGCAAAACCACATTGGCAATAAGAGAATTGGCATACCATGCTAGAGTGCCCAACAGTGTGTGTTGGTATTTGACAGGTTCATACCGAGCCGCAAAAGGCCTTGCTTGGGAACCATTAAAACAAAGACTGGCTGAATTAAATTGGATACAAAAAGTTAATGAAGCAGAACTTACAATATATTTAAAAAATGGATCTAAGATAATGTTGCGTGGCAGTGAAAATCCAGATTCATTAAGAGGATTTTTTATCAAAGGCATTTTGGTTATGGATGAATTTCAAGACATAGATGAAGATGCATGGACAGTGATGAGACCAACACTGAGTGATCACAGAGCAAGAGTTTTATTTTGTGGCACACCAAAAGGCAAGTCAAATCAATTGTATGACTTTTACCAAAGAGGACAAGACGAAACAGAAAAAGAATGGTCATCATATTCATACACCACAGCACAAGGTGGATGGGTGCCAGAAGATGAATTAGCACAAGCCAAACGTGACCTTGATCCTAGAACATACAGAGTTGAATACGAAGCAGAATTTGCCAACTATGAAGGTGTGGTTTATTATGCATTTGACAGAGCAAAAAATGTAAAAGGTTTTAGTTTTGAAGAACCACAAAATGTAATTCATATTGGTATTGACTTCAATGTTAATCCAATGAGTGCTGTGTGTTCTGTAATCAAAGATGGCACAATGTATGTGATAGATGAAATAGAAATGTATGGATCCAACACAGAAGAATTGTGTGATGAAATAGCAACAAGATTTCCAAATGCAAAAATTATTGCCTTCCCTGACCCATCCTCCCGTGCTCGCAAAACATCAGCAGGTGGCAGAACAGATTTAAGTATATTACAAAACAATGGCTTTATCTGTAAATTATTCAACAAACACATGGCAGTGAGAGACAGAGTGAATTCTGTTAATTCACAACTGTGTAATGGAGCAGGAGAAAACAAAATTTTGATACATCCTAGATGCAAAAAATTAATTGGTTGTTTGGAAAAACAAATTTACAAANCAGGCACATCACAACCTGAAAAAGACACAGGCTACGATCATATGAATGATGCTCTTGGTTATTTGGTTTCCTTCTTACACCCAATAAGAAAAGAATACGCNACANACAACGAAACTAAAACATGGGGAGTAAAGGTAGTAGCATAACATGGCAATCAACGTAAAAAATTCAACCACAAATCAAGATCCATATGATTATGATTCAATGGCCATCTTAGGAGTGCATGACGAATATTTAGAACACAGTCAAAGATGGAAATTTTTAATCAACTCATACATGGGTGGACACGAATACAGAATGGGCAAATACCTTACTCAGTATGTGTATGAAAGCGGTTCTGAATACATGCAAAGAGTGTTGTCAACACCTTTGGACAACCATGTGCGTTCAGTGGTTCACACTTATAATTCATTCTTGTTTAGACAAGAACCTTACAGAGATTATGGCAATCTAAGAACAAATCAAGAATTACCATCCTTCCTAAAAGACTGCGACCTTGAAGGCAGAACATGGCAATCATTCATGCGAGACGTAAACGTAATGAGCACAGTGTATGGACATTGTTTGGTATTACTGGATCGTCCACAATCACAAGCAGGCACAAGAGCAGAAGAGTTGGCACAAGGCATTAGAACATACGCAAATTTATTCACACCAGAAAACATACTTGATTGGAAATTTACAAGATTACCTTCAGGCCATTACGAATTAACATATCTTAAACTGTTAGAAATTGAAGACAAATCATCTTATGGCAACACGCAAGAATATTATGTAAGAATATTCACACAAGACAAAATAGTTCTACAAAAATATAATCCACGCAAAGACTCAAAAGATGCTGTGCAGATTGTGGATGAACAACCAAA
>JGI24004J15324_10001260_pt1 | contig 10093 bp, 22 predicted proteins | sample LinPmetageLP32_FD_15324 | JGI IMG/M metagenome (IMG submission 15324)
GACTTGGTGGAGGGATAAAAGAGCCTGTTGAAGCTGTTGGATCTGTCCTCGACTCTTTGTTTACAAGTAAAGAAGAAGAATTAAATTTAGAGATTGTTAAACAACGATTAGCTCAAAAGCCTGCAATGATCCAAGCAGAGATAAGTAAGGTACAGGCAGGTCATAGATCTATGTTTGTTGCAGGTGCTAGACCATTTTTGCTTTGGGTATGCGGTTTTGGTTTTGCTTACTCTTTTTTGATAGCACCAACATTAGAATTTTTTTTACCAGACATGAACAGAATTAATATTCCAACTGACATCATGCTAGAGCTTACCCTTGCAATGCTCGGTTTGTCCAGTCTCCGCACAGTAGAAAAGCTAGCTAATAAAAGTAAATAAAAATTTTACGCACATCAACTAAGGAAATAATTATGGAAAATAATAACGAAGAACACATTGTCGGTAAGAGTGGTGACTATACTGCAAAAGCAACTATTGGTGAGACATGGGAAAAGACAGCAGTTACAGGTGGTGTATCCGTAAAAGGATCGGCTACTTTAGTTGATGACACACCAGATGGAAGTTATGACATAAAAATTAAAACTGATTGTGACAGTTACAATCACACTTACACAGCTAATAAAGGTGAGTCTTTTGATTTTAAAAAAATAACCACGAATTTTTGGGACTCAACAGATGTTAAAATAACTGTAACAGGCAACGATGGTCAATCTGGTGATTGGAAATTAGTTGTTAATTACTCAACTTGCTAATTAATAAGTGAGGAAGGTACACAAAAATCCTAAAGGTGGTTTATCGGATGCAGGTCGAAAGCATTTTAAAAAAACGGAAGGCTTAAATCTTAAACCACCTGTTAAGTCTGGTGACAATCCAAGACGAGCAAGTTTCCTAGCAAGAATGGGAAACATGAGCGGTGCAGAATACAAAGACGGAAAACCAACACGCCTATTATTATCACTTAGAAAATGGGGAGCAAGTTCAAAAGCAGATGCCAGAAAAAAATCAAAGGCTATCTCAAAGCGAAATAAAAAGAAAACAACGAGCTGACAAGTATTTTGATTTGTTTGGAATAGAAAAACCAAAAGGTCTTTCACCTCCACAGCAACTTATGGCTATTAAAAAGAAGAAGAGAATGTGCAAGGATTGTGATCCTGTTGATCTTATTCTTTGTATTAATGGTGATTGGATGTGTTGGGGATGCAAGCACAATACAATGAATTTAATAAAACAAGAGGATGATTGGATATGAGTAAACCTGTGTGGGAAAAACCTAGACCGAAAAAGTTAGGTAAAAAAAAGAAACTTAAAGGTAAAAAAGGATACAGTTCTGCAAAGAAATCGGCAGACAAAAAGTTTGGCAAGAAAACAAGTCTTGTTAAAAATATGTATATATCAAAAAAAATGAAGGGATAATATATGCCATACGGAATGGGAACTTACGGATCAAAAAAAGGTAGACCACCAAAGAAGAAAAAAGAAGATCCTAAGAAAAAAAAGAAGCCTAAAAAGAAAAAATAATGTTTAAAATGATTGCTGTTTTATGCTTCTTGCACGTCAACCCAACACAGCATTTTTGCCTATCTAATGCAGATGTGCGAGGTATTTATGATACTTTTGAGGAGTGTAGTACAGCAATTGATAAGTTGGTTTTAGCTATAGATCAACCAATGAAACAACGTCTGGTAGCAATACAATTTACCTGCATTGAAAATACTTTAATTAATTTATAATTTCATATAGTAGCTCTTCTGTATTAAGGAGAGTTGGCAGAGCGGTTGAATGCACCAGTCTTGAAAACTGGCATAGATGCAAGTCTATCGAGAGTTCGAATCTCTCACTCTCCGCCATCAAAAAAAAAAATTTCCATAAAAATATTTCACACGACAATCGCTGAATTTACACGACACTTACACGACAGAGTTGTTTTTATTGGTATTAAAGGGATAAAATCGGTTTTCAAGACCGTTTTCCACATAGTGTTAAAACCAAAAAAACAAGGTTTACCGCCAAAAACATAGTTCCTACATAGGAGCTAAAGACAATAAAAGTGCATTATTTACACGACATTTACACGACAAACTGATATAAATTCCGTCATAATACTTGGAATAAAAATTAATTTATTTCGTTTTCTTAGGAGTATATATGAAAACACATAGAGTAAATGTTCGAGGTGAAAAGAAGTATTGTGTTGTAATTAACACAGGTGAGTTTCACCCTAACGGAAGAGCTAAAGAAAAAAAGTTTTATCATAGCAAAAAAAATGTAGCGATTGATAAAGCTAATGAATTTTTAATTAATCTACCTAACCAGAAACAAACTGCTTCTACTGTTAAAAGCGGTTTGACTATTAATCATGTTTACCGCAAATTAGAGGATGATTGGGAAACTAGAATTGCTATGCGTCAAGCAGATCCTTTGGATAATGAAGGCATAGAGCAAAGTTCGGTTGATCGTTTAAAGGATAATAAAAAAGCTTTATTTACTATTCTTGGTAATGGTGATCATAAAGCAGGTGAAACATTTGTTTTAAAAAATATTACCCATGAATGGTATGACCAATTTCTTAAAGATATGTTTAGAGTACATCATTATTCTAAATCTAAAGCTAAAAGAGTTCGTGCTATTTTAAATAATCTATTAGAAAAAGCAGAGGAGTTAAATTGGTTTGACTCTCCACATCATAAGTTTGCTAAAAAAGTTACTAAGTATAAACCTCGTAATCAAAAAAGAGCAATGACTGATAAAGAAGCTTTATTGCTTATTGAAGAATTACAATATAATTTTTTATATGGTCATCGTTCAAATCAACATGGTCGTAGCCATGCAGAAACAGGTGTTACAGAAAGTGCGTTCTTAATGATGTTGCAATACCCAACAGGGATGCGATGGGGTGAGTCTGCGGCTTTAAATGTAGAGGATTTTGATTGGGATAATTATACCTTAACAATTAATAAATCTCGTGATTACAGAACACGAGTTGTTTCAATGACTAAAGCAGGCAAGCTTCGTCAAGAAGATGCAGATGAAGGTGCAAGAATTGTACCTATTGCTCCAAAGGTAATGAAAGCTTTTACTAAATATATGAAAGCTAAAAATATTACGTCTGGTGAATTATTTACTGTATCGTATGAAAGCACATTAGAGTTATTACAAAAGACTTGTGCTAAAGTTGGCATACCTGCTGACATCGTAGATACAAAAATATTTAGACGTTACATTATTTCTAAGTGGCAGAAGCTAGGAGTTGACTCTAAAACCATTGCATTGCGTGTTGGACACAATGATACAGTTACACAAAATGGTTATGGTACTTTTGGAGATACTAATGCATTGAAAGATGTAAAAATGCTACAAACTGCAATCTACAATTAACTTATCTTTATGGGGGGGTGTAATCACTCACCCCCTATACTAAAACCCTCTCCAGACGCAAATTTAAGACAAAAAATTTAGTTACATTGATGTAAATTGTGCAATTTTTTAAAATATCTAATTAATGTATCTGCTTGCACAGTTCTTATTTCCTCTTCCACAGGTGCAAGTTTCTTCACCCTAAAAGTTTTCATTTCATTTGTATAAAAAATTAATATGGCAGGCAGGTTAGATTGTTTTGCTAATTTTTTTATTGCAGTACAATTTTTATACGTTTGACCTTTATCGTAAGCGTGTTCAATTAATAACAAAGGCTCATAGCAACTACCTTTATTGCAAACCTCCATTAAATCAACGTCAACTGCTCCTAAGCCATCAATCGTTCGATGCCACTCGTTAAATGGTGATCCTTGTTGGTAGTAGGTATATCGTGGTGACACTAATCTTTTTCTTTAGAAAAGATGTGCAACTTTTTTTTTAAATCTATATTTTCTTGTCGTAACGTAAAATTAGTTTCGTAAGATTTCTCCAATCTTTCTATAGCAAAGTCTCTTTCCGTTTTTAGTTTTTCTAATTCTTTTTCAAGATCCGTTTTCAGTACCATCTTTTTTTTCTATCATTTTAATNAACATTAAAATTATGTTGCGTAGCTCACTTGACGTTAATAAATCTAAACCTGCTAATTCATAAATTTTTTTTAAATCTGTACCGGTAAAGGACTCACCTAATTGTATTTTTGTTTTTAATTGCTCATCTATCATTGATGNANTTTACCTTCGTCAGTTGGTTTCATACTACGATGTGCATATTTAATTCTTTCAATGTATCCTCNTTTTACTAAGCTGTTACAAATTTGAGCAACACTTGTTTGTGAATTAATCTTTAATCCTTTTTGTATTTCATCATACGAAGGAGCATAACTTTTATCGCTCCAAAAATTATTAATAAATTTTAAAACTTGTGATTGTTTAGGAGTCATTCGTATCCTCCTTATTTTCTACTCTTTCAATATTTAACGGAAATGTTTCCCATCCATATTTTTCTCGCAGAATTTTTTCAATTAAATCCGTATTCATAGATCGCCATTTTCTTTTTTTTGGAGTGCGTTTGTCATGCTAATATACGCAATAGCATCAACATAATTATCTCTTTTGTAATTTTTCTTTTGTGATGCACGAACAATTTTTACTGTTGCCATGCACAAACTAACTTGATGTGCAGAAATGGGAGTGCCTAAAACAACACTCCACACCTTTGCAATATCTTGGTGATTACGAAGAAAATCTCCGTAGTCTAATTTTCTGTCACCGCTAATAAGATCACTAGCTTCAACCATTAAATCAGTAGTTTCTTCGTAATGTCCAGACATTAAAGAGCTTCCTCTCTTTTGTCTAAGATTTGCAAGCCAATATATTTATTGCCGTTTTGACTTTCATTTTTGTATCCTTGAAACTTTACAACTTCCCCTGCTTTAATATCTCGTGGAGAACAAAATGATCCATAGTAATCGTGCTTTTCATCTTCTTTTTTATTAGGCATAATATTTCCTTTACCTGCCTTCAATGTATAGTTGCTGTCGCTCATAGCCAATCATCATCCTTTTCTACTGGTTTGTTTGTGTTGAGTTGCTCTTCTTTTTTTTGATAAAGACTTTGCAATTCGTTACTTGTAACAATCATATCTTTATTTTTAGTAAAGACTGCCTGTAATTGTCCTAAGTGTTTTGCTTGTTTAATTGATAACTCCACAGAAGAACTATCTTGTATTTTATTCGGAGAAAACGATTCTTTTAAAGAGTCATTCTTCTGTGAAGTATCATCACGCACATTATTTAAGCCATCAACAGCTTTTCCGTTATGACTTGCGATTTGCATTTCTTCTGCGGATGCAAACTCTCCGCCTTCTAATCCTAATCTTGCAAGTGCTATTCCTAAACTACTTGTCATAGCATTTTCCGTAGCACTTGTTTTATTAACTAGGCTAGAATTCCTAAACTCNTCTGCAATACCAATGGATACCATATTTTTTTTAATCCATATTTCCGTAGTGGCAGTAACAGAAGGNGGAAAATATTTTTCTTCGGTAACNATNATTTCTTTTCCGTCTTTTATTTTTTTTACTTGTTGTTTGTAAACAATTTGATCTTTGTATTCGACTTTAGAAATATAACTTGCATCAGTACCAAACCATTTACGAAATATTCTATTACGATCTTTAACAGGTGCATACATTTTGCCACCCATAACTTTGACTTTCGAACTATTATCTAATCCAGATAATTCATGTGTTGCTTCACGCAATCGTTTATTATCTTCTGTTTCAACTGCCATAAAATAATTCCTTTGCTCTTTTCAAATGTTCATCACCAATATCCCAAGCAAAATGTGACCAATCTACGTCAACGTATAAATGCGGATCTTTTTGTGATGCTATGCGTGATTTTATTAATAAGCTTCTCACCATTTCATCAAATGCATTTTTATAATTGTAATCTCTAATATCAATTATCTCTGCATCTTTTTCTGTTGCATACACAATGTAAGTCGGCAGTTTAGTACACAAATGATAAAAGGAAGCTTGCTTTAAATGATTGCTGTCTGGTGAAGTAGGTGGTTTCATTGCACTATAACCTCTAGTGCCATCTTTTTTTAATGCACCTCTTCGTCTCCACTTAGTTTTTAATTCAATGACAATGTCATCGTTTTGTAAATCTGTTCTACCAATGATAGGTACTGCAACGCCTTGTGGTTGCAAATTAACGTAATGCTCAAAAACATTTTTTCCATCTTGCTTAATGCCTAATTTTTCATAAGCTCTGATTGTATTCTCAAGTGTCGGCATATAAGACTCTTTGTCTTGCTTTAATTGATCTGCATCTTTTTCATCGTATGGAGAATATAATTTTAATGATTTTGTTATCTCTCCTTTGGTAAAGTAATGATCAACTGCATCACCAACAGAGACACCAGAATTCATTTTAGAATTACCTTTAAATTGCCTTCTTTGTTTTTGATTTGAATACCAATATTTAAAAACCCATTGATCGATTGGCATTGTTCCTTGAGAGGGGGAAAAGTGATCTAATCCTTTTTCTAAAAAATATGGTGGTATTTCTCTGGACAGGTCTTTAGTGGACATATCTTGTAGATAATATGACTAAAGATATTATAAAAGCGTTAAATCTACTGTAAGTGTAGAATTAGCATATAAGTTATGAATAAATTGTTAATAAACTAAATACCAATTTTGATTGGTAAATCACTTAATGTGTAAGAACAAATAAACCTAGCATACTTTTTAAGCTTTAATTTATCCCATTTATTATGTTCATAGAAGTTAATACAATTAAAAGTATCTTTATCAACTCTCTCTATGTAACCTGCAATATATTCCTTTGTTATAGGATTTTGATATAATGCTGATGTTCTTTCTTTCATTAAAATAGGTGATAACCACTCGGTAAAAAATGTTATCGTATTAAAATGAAAACCATCTTTATCATTTTGATCTATTGTAATTATTGTATCTTTTTTTTCCCACCACCAAGAAGCGGCAAAAACTCCTTCTAATACAGGTCTTTCTTCATTATTTCCGTACATATGCACTTTATTATGCTGTAAATAACCATTGATCTGCCTTCTAATTTTTGGTGCAACTAAATCAAAGACAGGAACTTCTAAATACTCTGCATATTTAGTTAAAATATCATATCCTAGAGACTTTTGTTTAATATGTCTGCTTACAGATCTGTGATCGATATTTAAAAAGCTAGCGGCTTCTTTTTGTGATTTTCCTAATACTTTTTGCCTTTTAAATAACTCTCCAAGATTATGCATATTTCCAATTCTATTTAATCTGCTCATAATAAAAAATTGTTTTATACACAATAGACATATCATGTTCATATAAGCAACATTAAACTTACATGGTTTTAAAAATACTCACATATGGTAGAAAATACCTGTGGATTATACAGAGTTAATCAAAAAACACAGTAATAACTGCTATTTTGTGCTTTGGAAAGATCCAAAAGAAGGTGATGGTCTGTGGAAGTCTAAGTTTGATGGCAAGGCATCAATAAACATTAATGTTGGTTGGATGGAGCGTAATCCTAACGATCCGACAGAATGGGTGCTGTATTGTAGCAAAGACACCGATCAAGATGTTCACGAATTTGGGAGTGAAATTTATATCCCAGAAGGATGCATTGTTCACCGAAACCTTATTGTACCAAGTGAGAGAGGAGAACACTTTGAAACCAACACAATTATCAAAACCGAAAAAGATAACCGCACAGGAATTAGCGAAGAAAATTATTCAAAACAGGGGAGACCACTACGTCAAAATTTGCCAAGAGACTAAACACTTTTGGGGTGGTTATTTAAATGATTGTTATGAGTCTGCGGAGATAGAATGCTTGAAAAGTGGAAACTTCTTAAAAAAATCACATTAAACAATCTTTTTAGTAAAGCTGATATAAGAGTCGCTTTAATACTATTAGACCACTACAACGATAAAATACAAAAGATTTATCCGTCAAACAGACGTTTAGTTACGCTTACTGGCTTATCATTACGCCAAGTACAACTCTCCACCGCTAAATTAGATAGTCACAACTTAATCACAAAGTTTTCCAAGAATGGGAAAAATCATTATAAAATAACTCCAGAAGGTTATCAAAACTATGAACAACCTTACACCTCAACTACGAACAAACCTACACCTCCTACTAAACCTATCTCTTTAACTATTAATATAAAGGAAACTATTTCAAAGATAGCGAAAAGAAGTAATCCTAATTACAGAGCAGTTATTAGTAATGGACTGACTTACCATGAGAATATGGAAAATAAGTTAGTGAAACAAATGCGGTCACGACTATCTTTTGATCGGTATAATTCTTGGTTACTTGTTTATGACAATAAAGAAACAAAACAAAAAGCTATCTCCTATGCAAAGGAATTATGCGGATAATTACACCAGAAGATTTAGATACATTGTTTTATGATGCATTTTTAACGGATCAAAGACTTCCTGCACCATATCGTAAACAGAAATTGACCATGCAATTAGATATGAATAGAATTGATTGGTTAAATTATGTTGATGATAATCCTAATTCTTTACCGCCAACTCCTCGTAGCATTTCACGATGGGAATTAGCGTTAGAGTTAGTACAGCTAATTAAAAGAGAAGAGGATAGGCAATTGATCTGGCTTCGTGGTAAACGTCTCTCATGGTCTAAAATGGGAAGATTAATTGGTATTGATAGACGTAAGGTTAAATTAAAACATAGTGAATTAATGATGACAATTTTAATATTAATTAAGTTGATGAAAGATTTACATCGCAAAGATAAGATCTACAGATTGATTGCTCCAAAGTATGAATAACATTTTATTTTTTTTTGTTTGACAACTTTGACAATTTTATTGTAATTCTTTTATAGACTCGAAGAAGTTTATCTTTCCAACATATAGTATCTCCTAGAAGCTTCTCAACAGCAACATATAGTATGAATGAAATTACCAAAGTTAAAGGCAGACCGCCTAAGTTTAACGCATCTCGTAATGCGGTTAAAAGAATATTAGAAGCTCTTGCTAAAGGTCAAAGTATTAGAAGAGCGATTAAAGAAGAGGACATTAGTTGGAATACATTTCGTAAGTGGATGTTTGAAAAGCCAGAACTACGAGAACAATATGAACAAGCTAAGTCTGATGGTATCTTATATACATTAGATCAAGTAGAAGAAGAGATACGAGAGTTAGTTATTAAAGCTAATGATAAGACTGCTAATTTAAATTCCATCAAAGCGATGGACATACTCGTTAAGCATAAGCAGTTTCTTGCAAGCAAGCTTAGTCCAAAAACATTTGGCACAGACAAACAACAAATCTCTATGTCAAATGCTAAAGGTGAGAAGTTTTCAATTGAATGGAGTAAGTAATGTTTGATGATGATGAAATGATTGCAACAGTCATTAGTCCTTATGTTACGTTCTACATGGTAGTTAATCAAGTAACGAAGAAGCCAGAGCTACTGGCACACTTCTCTTCGTTTAAGAATGAGAGAGAGATTAAAGAGTTTGTTAAACAGTTTGAAGGTGAAGGAGTTATCGCAGGATCTCCAACAATCCATTAAAAGTATTGAAGAAGAACTTATTGATGTTGTTGAAGATAATGTCGAATGGGTTTCGTATTGGTATTGATAAGGACACATACGTTATTAAGAAAAGAATAAATGGGAAGAGGGAGAAGTAATAAAACCTCTGTAGTATTTGTTGGGTTATAAGGATAATTGTTTGTGATGATCGCAAAAAGATCTTTTTTGATACGGATCTTCACGAATTTTTTATATTTTTTATAATAATTTATATAAATCGGTTACTGAAACCGATTATTATCGCAGAAAACAGTCATTATTTACTATGTCGTGTAAATGTAGTGTAAAATTATGACAAGGGGTGGTCAATAATTTTACCAACCCCACGAGGTCTTGGCAATAGCTATGGGAACTCACTTCTACTCGGCACAATTTAACTTACGAATTTTATGACAACAAAAAAACCAACGAAAAATAAACCGAAGATAATTTCCTTTACGGACTTAGTAAAAGAGTTAGACAAAAAATCTAACTTTGGAGATAGTTCTGGCAAAGGTGTTGTTAAAGGCAAAGATGTTTCACGCATGAAAGACTTTTTAAATGAAAAATCGTGA
>JGI24004J15324_10001267_pt1 | contig 10050 bp, 19 predicted proteins | sample LinPmetageLP32_FD_15324 | JGI IMG/M metagenome (IMG submission 15324)
ACCCAACCTTTTGGGTGTACTAAGAAATTAGCAAGTAAGTAGTCTTGTATATCTTGTTTACTTTTATACTTACGAGTGAGTTTAACAAAAAAAACTCTATCATTCCTTTTATAGAATGAATCTCTTGATACTTTAGATTTACCATTGTATTTTACAAAGTCATAATCACTCTTATCAAAATGTGCTTTCATAGCACAATACATCAAATATGCATCTATTGGTTGCATTACATAGGTAACTTTGCTGCCTTAGGAAGATAATTTAAATCTCTGGCATTTGCCTCTACTTTTTCTTTTAAACTTTTTGTTAGTAACTTTGCAACTGATACAGGTTCTATACCTATCTTTTCACAATAGATAGTTATTGCTTCTAGGTGTGTACATCTTTTGTCAAATGCAACTTTCTCTATTTCTAGTGAAAATGTCTTTGGGGTATGAACTGTGTTCTTATCTTCTGCCATTATGTAATTTACTCCAATTATTTGATACCATTATACATGGTTATAATAGAAATGTCAAGTGCTATGCTGATTTCTCATCTTGTTTTTCATACCACTTTTTAGCTTCCTTATCAAAGTCATCTAGTCTTACATAACTTGATTCTCTAGGATGACCTACCATATTGACATCAACATCTTCCTCTATGCCTTCTAAAAAGTTATGTAATCCTATTCGTTCAATCATTTCTCCGCATCTTTCATGTTCTAAAGCATTATCTGCCCAGAAGTCTATTGTCTTTTCTGCAAGCTCTACTAGATATTCCCAATCTTCTTCTTTCTCTAATTTAACAAATGGTTTTATAACTGTTCCCATCAAATCTCCGATTTTCAATGTTCTCTTACCACCCATTAATATTGTTGCACCTTTGTCATCACCTGGGTGTAATGCCTTAGGAACAACATTTAGACAATGCATACATCTTACACATGATTTATTATCTACATGTATTGTATCATCATCACCAAGAGAAAGACTATTAGTAGGACATCTAGTGATGATATTATCAATCGCATATTTTCTTCCCTTTTCTACTATGAAGTTTTTCCATTCTTCTTGATTTACTTTCATGTCATCACGCCATGTGCCGATGATAGACATGTCTGCCCTTTCTATACTATTCATGCAATCGTTAGGACACCCTGAAACTTTAAATTTAAATTTGTATGGTAATGCAGGTCTATGCATATCATCCATAAAATTATTTACTAATAATCTGTGTGCTTTGTGTTCATTGATATTTGACATTTCACATCTACCAGCACCTACACATGACATTGCAGTACGAACACATGGGCCTGCACCACCTAAATCCCAACCCTTTTCATTTATTTCATCAAAGAAATGTTGTGTAGATTCTGATGATGTTCCTATGAACATAATGTTACCTGTCTGTCCATGAAAAGTTACTAAACCAGAACCATGTTTTTCCCATGAATCTGCTAAATCTCTAAGTGAATCTGTTGTGTAATAATTACCTGCAGGTGGTTGCACTCTTAATGTGTGAAACTCTTTTGATTTTGGAAATGCATTACCTACTTCTGAGAATCTAGGTATGATACCACCACCATATCCATAGACTGATACTGTACCACCTTTCCAATATCCCTTTCTTGTTTCATATGAATGTTCTAATTGACCTAACAAGTCATTAGTCATTTCGTTAATTCTTTGTTCTGGGTGAGTATCTCTTAATCTTTTGATACCAGAAATAAATGAAGGCCATGGGCCATTCTCTAACTCATCTAACATAGGGGTATCATGTCTAGTCATTTTAACACTAGACTGAAACTTTTTTATTTCTTCTTCTTTTATTGACATTTTAGAATGCCGCACTACTTCCACAACCACAGGTTGATTTTGCATTTGGATTGTTTATTGTAAACATAGAACCTTTTAATGGGTCATTTACATAGTCTATTGTTGCATCATTAAAATAGATACCAGACAATGGGTCTATTAATAACTTGGCACCATTTGTTTCAAATACCCAATCATCTTCTTTTTGTTCATCTAATGTGAAACCATATTGAAAACCAGAACATCCACCACCTTGTATAAAACAACGAACATTTAGTTTATCATCGCCTTCTCCTGACAAGATTACCTTTGCTTGATTAGCTGCACTTTCTGTCCAATTTACATTCATGATTGATACCACTCCTCTAATGTTTCTTCTAGTAATGGTATGTATTCTTGTTTATCTTTAATAAACTCTTGTACTGTACCATTTTCTGTTACAACTAAAATTACTATTTGATTGATAGGTTTCCCTGTCAACTCCTCAAACATTTCAGCATATGCCGATGTTTGAATATAATAATTTTCATTATAAGAATCCTTTCTTTCATTTGTAGATGTTTTAAAATCTACGATTGATAACTCTCCTTTATACTCAGCTATCAAGTCTGTTCTTCCTGCTACTTTATATTTATCAGAATACAAAGTTACTTCTTGTGCAATTACCTCATTTATATTGTCAAAAGTTTGATTCTTTAACTCAGTAAATAAACAATATGGTAAAAAGTCTTTCTTATGATGTTCCATATTTTCACCATTTAGAAAATCTTCACACATTTTATGTACTTTTGTTCCTCTGGTTGCAGCCTTATTACATATGTGATTGGCAACTTTCTCACCAACTCTTTTTCTCCACTTCATTATACCTGCTTTATTTCTAGGTGATAATATTGTAGTGATAGAGGGATATTCATTACCCTCTGGTGTTACATAAAATCTTTTTTTATCAACTGTCTTTGTTTTTAATTCTTCAAAATTTATCATAATTTATTTAACTCCTACATTACTTGCAATCATAATTCGTTTTTCTTCACATTCGCATGGTGGAACAGAATGTTTAACTATGCCAGGAAACACAATCAACTCACCCTCTTTAGGATGAATAGATAAATCTCCCTCTGAGAAAACTAATGGGGATGCACCCTTTGGCATACTAATATAATAACACCAACCATAAACACTACCAACATGATTATGTTCTTCAACCCAATCTCCTTTACCATAGATAGCACCCCAACACTTTCGTGTGTAAAACTTTGGTGGATTGACTGAATTCTTTCTACCAGATGATTCTAGAATAACATCTAAAACTTTATCACATAATTTTTTTGCAATATTATTATGTGTATGTAATTGCCAATCAGACATAGATGCTTTGACAAATGTTTTACTTTCTTGTACATCACCTAAACTAATAATATATTGTGCCAGAGTATTATTTTCTTCTGGTGTTAATAGATTCTCTTTTTGAATAATAGGAATCTGTATGTGAAACTCATGTGTAGGAATTTTAACTTTTTTAACACGATTAAGAAGACCCATAATATAATTTACACTTTATGCCATTCTTTACTTTGAAATAATAGTGCCTCTGCATTGCGTCTTCTGATTAAACCATCTAAAGTTTTACCACCTGCCTTATTCCACCTTTTCATTTCACTAGGCACTGATGCATAATCAGCTTCATTTAATCTTTTTAACATTGTTGATTCTCTTAAATTACCTGGGCCTAAATTAAATGTCCATGCAACTAATGCATCAAACTGACCTTGGTCTAATTCAACCATTACATTATCCTCAACATATTCTTCAAATTTAAAAACATCTGCTCTTAATAATTTTTCAGCTTCTTCTTGTGTTATAGTATCACTTTCTTTTACTCCACCAGTGTGTCCATAACCTATAGTTAGTACACCACCAGAGCAATAATATGCTTCCAATCTACAACCTTCAAACTTTTTGATGAGAGCTAATCCCTCTAAACTAATTTTCATATTATAACTCTACGCCTATACCAAGTTTAGTTTTTTCAATTAAATAATTTCTTACAAACCCAGACCTTACNATATCTGGTATTTCAAATTCTACACAATTAAACTCATCCATNTTTTCTAGTATTCTTAAAAAGTCATGTAGTCCATTTCTTTCATTTGTTTTAGTTAAATCTGTTTGACTAAAGTCACCACAAAAAACTATTCTTGAATCTTGTCCTACTCTTGTGATAATTGTATCTAACTCATGGAAGTTTAAGTTTTGGCATTCATCAACTATAATGATTGAATTATCAAAAGTTAATCCTCTTAAAAATGATGTTGATACAAAGTGTAAACTTCCTTGTCTTTTTAGAGAATCATACAGACCTCTAAATGCATCTTCATTTGGTTGTTTGAACATAAACTGTACCATGTTTGCATATGGCACTTGATATAATGCAGCTTTATCTTCTTCATCACCAGGTAGAAATCCTATTTCTCTTGTTGGTATTAATGAACGAACAACAACAACTCTATCATATGGTGTTCCATGTTTAAGAACATCTTGTAGTGCCAAGTATAATGACACAAATGTTTTACCTGTTCCAGCACACCCAAATAGAAAACCATTCTTCCCTTTTTTGTGACCTTCGAATACTAATTTTTGATTATCTGTGATTGGTTCAATTTTTACTAAATCACCAGAATGTATCTCTTTCTTTTTTGCCATAATTATTCCTTAAATTTTTTTCCAAGATTCGCTAGAATCATTATATAAGCACATTCTTGTGCTTGTTTTATCTACAGGTATTTTTTCTCTACCTTTTTCTACTACCTTATGAACTTCATAAATGAACTGTGAATCTAATAATTCAGTTACCTTACCTGTAACAACTCTATCAAATGTAGGTTCAGAGTGTTCAATCATATCATTCACTTCTGGTTTTGCCATATTTTATATACCTAAAAAAGTAGGGATTAAGTAATCCGTCACTTAATCCCCTGTGTATAATCTATTATTAATAATATATTGACCATATCACAGTACTATTTATACTATGGTGTCTTTTAAATTATACTTCTTAACAACTTTTTGTTTTTGAATATCTTTTGCAGACCTTCTAGAAAACCTATCTGCCAGAGGCGTATTAGGATTCCTGTCTGCAATCTTTTGTAAAGTTTCTTTCATTCCACCATCCATTTTTTTAACAATGTGGTCACCCACAAAATTAGGTGCAGTTAATACTGATGATATGTTTGGATTATCTTTTAGATAAGGTTCTTTCTCAGCAATCTTCATTACTTTATCAAACTCCTCACCTGTGTCTTTGTTTTTAAATGTGTATGTTGGCATTTTATTCCTTTGGATATTCTACTTCTGATATATCTGGTTCTAAATCATCTTTTACTGCTTCTATTTCATTACTGTTTGTATCACATGAATATTCTAATGATATAATTTTCTTTTCTAAATCAGAAATTGTTGATTCTAAATTTTTAACTGTCATTTTTAAAAACTTAACATCTTTTGCTAAGTCTTTGTTATTATATATTTCCATACCATTCTGGCCTCGTTCTATTTTTCCAATTAGCAAATCCATTCTTTTCATTTATATAATAATTTTTATATGCCTGAATTGGATTTCCTATCACCTTACAATATTCTGGCATTGCTTGAGGTAATTCTGTCAATCCAATGTCTTTAATATTGTCTGGTGCCCTAAGTAGACTAATAGATGGTTTCGATGCACCATGTATTTTTCCATATCTATATGTATATTCTGCTAAACAAGCCATGTAAATCTGGTACATCAAACGATAATTTGATTTACTTTCACGCACCCACACATTACAAGGATGATTCACATGACTTGCTTTGTACAATATACTTTCCCTATTATCAGGTAGTTTCCACCTTTTAATTCTGTGATTATTTTTTGTTCTGCCTTCATATAATTCACCATCTAAAAATCTATGTGCAGTAGATAGTAATTGTGCATATTCTGTTGCCATCTTAACAACATGTTTATCAACATGCCATTTGATATTCTGTATTGGGTCTTCATGTAGATAGAATATATTCATTCATCAACTCCTTTACTTTAAATAGATTCTTATACTCTAATATACTATCTGTCATACTGTCAATAGCCCCCTTAATCAGTCCAAAATCAGTCTTTAAGACCTCTTTTAATGGATATGTATCAACATGTATTAGAAAGACAGCTGTAGTCCCCTCTGTGACTGTCATAGTCCTTTCATGTTCTATTCTAAATGTCAAATTATCTAGTGAATCAAACTCTGGTTTCTCATATAATGGGTGATTACTATATCCATTTAATGATGATATACCCCAAGTATATCTATGATAAGATTGTCCACTTGTCATGGCTCTCATGATGCCATTAGATGCACGAAGTAATGCCTCGTTATCTGCAATAGGTTCATGTAATTCTGCTAAACTTTTGCCGACCTTTTCACCAGCATTCCATGATGACGGAAATGCCACAAAACATGCTTCTAGCTTACCTTTGTGCATGATAACTACATCATCCTCAATTGCCAAACCTAAATCTTTTATATTATTACATTCTGTAAATAATTGATAATCATCAGGTTGATTAAACAATGATAATTTTGCAGCTGTCTTCTCTGATAGTTTTTCCTCTACTGCAACATCTGTTTCAAACCAAATGTTAGAACCTAGATTATCTAATTCTAATTTTCTTTGTGATTGTATTTCTAAATCTGTTTCGTTTGCATTGAATACTGGTTTTTCACAAGTATTAAAAACTGGTTTCATATCAAATGGATTTCTAATTACATGTTCAAACATTTTCTTTAGATTGCTCTTCTTTGATTCTTTTTTTCTCTAGACTACTCATCATTATTAGAACTACAATCATTGATATAATTGCAATAAAGTAAATGATTAAATCTGGTATGTAAAAACTCATGATATTTCTTTAATTTCTTGAACAACACATTTTGGTATGATTGTAGAATTACCACAGTCATCAATGCTACCATCTTCTTTAAAATTAAAATCTGAAACGATTCTAACAATATCATCATCATCTTTACTAACTAAAAAACCTGTACTTAAACATCTAGGTAATTTACTTTCTTTTACATCTTCTATGCTTTGCCATGATGAATCTGATGTGATATCAATCCAATATACATGAACAAATTTGTATGGTATTTTTTTGATTGCTCTACTCATAATACATAACCTCTGGTGTTCATACCGACCCTATGATGAGGTCGAGAGAGAGCGGGTCGGTATGAACGGGAACTTATAATCTATCCTCATCTTTGAAGCTATTATGACAGGTCTAACAAGACTTGTCAAGTACTTTATATGCCGGAAGCACTACCAGGTGCTTGTGGATATTTTGGTGCTTCTTCCACCATGAAATTTTCATCCCATTTAAATGCCTCTCTTACTACATCTTTCGATAAACCTTTATATACTTGATGTAATTTTTTATCTTTTGCATCACACAATAATTGTGCTTCAGTTTCATGAAGACCTTCACACATTTGAATAAACATGTTTTCTTTTTGTGCCTGTGATGTGTCATTGTCTGCACCTTTTACAAAATGCCACAATTTTCTTGCTTCACTTTGAAGAACAGTATGTTCTGTTCCTATAGGAGCATCATTTTTTTTGTATGGTACATCACCTGTTGGTATGGCCCATTCTATTTTTGGGTCAAAAGATGATTTTAATACCATTCTTAATGAACTGTTATCATTGATAACTAGTATTGCTATTTTCTCTGATTTTGTTTTTGCCTTATGTACTTTATCAAGTACTTCTGAAAACAATAATGTTACATTATTTGCCATTTTAAAATTCTCCAATTTGTTCAGTTAGACTTTTCAGTCTTCTATCTATAAAATAATTTAATAGTTTACTTCTGTCACCACAAGTAGCACTTTTAAAATCATCTAAGATTTCGCCCTCTAATTCCTCTGGTATATTATCCAAATTAATTAGTTTGTCATTCCTTTGATAATTTCTTTTCACTTCATCATTTAAATCATCAATGTCTTGAGCCATTATACTCTGCATCTTCTTAGATGTCAAGGGTCTTTGCCTTAATTCATCTGTAAAAGTATGGTCGGGTGATAGTACATTTGGTACGCCATCTGACTTATCACCTTTTAGTATATGTTCTTTTATATAGACAACTGCGTCAACACCATTTATGTGTTTTTTCGTAATTGGACTATACTGTTTTACATTCTCATATTTTTGTAACTGTATGAAATCTTTATCACCAGATACAATCATAATCTTTTCACTTTGATAATGTTTACATAATATTGCAATCACATCATCCGCTTCTGCCCCATGAGTTTCAACAACTTTGTAGGGTAGAAATTCTTTTATTTCATCTTTGATTTGATTTAGAACTCCAAATATAGAATCCCAATCTTTACCATCTGATTCTCTGCTTTTTCTACGATTGTGTTTATATTGTGGAAAAATTTCTCTACGCCAATATGCTCTAGAATCGTAAGTAAGAACTATTTCGCCAAAGTCTTCATTAAACATTGTCCTATACATTCGTACAGAATTTAATATCATATGTCTAACCATATCTTCATCTAACTCACCTTTATTCATGTGCAAGTGCATCATTAAAGATGCTAAAGAGATTTGATTCATGTCAACTAATATCATATTAAATTCCTAGTTTAGAAAGGGTGGCCCGAAGACCACCACTAACTAATTCTTAATTAATTAAGAAGCGAATTGTACTCCGTTACCATAAAGTGCTTTAATTCCAGCAGCGATAATTGTTTTATCTGCTCTGCCGTTCATTAGTACAGCACCTACACCAGCGTTAATAATTGCTTGTGTTGGTTCACCCATACGATATGATGTTCCACTAGCAGTTTTGTTAGTATAAATCATATAACCTTGACTTCTTAATTTGTCAACCATTGCTTGTGGTGAAGTTAAGTCAAATGTTGTTCTTAATTGTGTCCAAGTGACTGTATCGCCTCTTTCAAACGCATTAATTACTCTTTGTGTTTTTGATAGTTTCTTTCTACCCATATTATAATCTCCTGTGATTATTATTGTTTGTAACTAAGTTAAAGCCTCGTATAGTTATATCGGCTATTACATTATTGTAATTCGTTTTAATCTTTTTCTTCATCATCATCTTTACCATGAAGTTTTTCTGTTCTCATATTGTGTAAAGAACCTTTACTTTCATCATCTTTATTCCAATTTGTGATATCTTCTAATTCTGTGTCTGGTTCAAATGATATCTCTGTTTGGTCATCATCTTTAATATCTTCTGCCATGTCAACTAATTCTGCTAGTAGAGGTGCATCAAATTTTGAATAAAATACATCTGTACCATCTTCTGCTTGAGTAGGTGATGGTGCCATTATATTATCAAGTAATCCTTGTATAATATGTGGTAACTTTTCTTGTCTTGATAAAACACCTTTAACTGTTTCTGATAAAAATCCAATATCTAAACTAAATTTTTCATCTGTAATATCATAATTATATTCACTAATTGTATGAATTAATTGTATCATAATTTTTTCAGTTATGACTTCGATTCTGTCAAGCTTATCTTGCATTATCTTGTGAGTATTATTTTTATCTAAAGCTTTATCTAACTTTTTCTTAACCCACTCACCATTGTTTTCTACAGGGGTTTCACCCCAAGGGCCAATAACTACATTGTCTTTTTCATCTGTCATGATATAATCTTTTTCTCAACTGGTACTATTGCACCAATGTAATTTAAATAGTTATCTCTAATATCTGCCTTAGGTTCGTTAACTGTTATTATATTTTCTTCTTTAATATCAAATTCCTCATTCTCTGCAAATGGAATAAAAGGTGAAAAATATAATTTACTCTCTTGACTTGCACTAGGGTTTTGAGCCATCGGTATAAGTACAAAAGGTTTTTTTATTGTAGTAACTGTTTTAACATTATCTTCATAATCTTGATTAGTCACTTCTGCTACAATGTCTTCGCCTGTAGTAAGGCGTAATAATTTTACATCTGTCATATTTTATCTTCCTGTTTTCTTTCTATAATTTTTATTGTAATTGTGTACCCCTGGTGTTTCTCTAAGTTTCCTTAGCCATCTTTGTTTACCAGCAGCTTTTGATAATCTTTTCTTTTCACTTTTTTTTGTGTAATGTTGTCTTTCTCTTGCTTCATTTAAAATATCTGCTTTAAGAATTTTCTTTTTGAATATTCGTAATGCCTTAGTGATATCATCACCATGAAC
>JGI24004J15324_10001268_pt1 | contig 10042 bp, 7 predicted proteins | sample LinPmetageLP32_FD_15324 | JGI IMG/M metagenome (IMG submission 15324)
TGCCATAATTATTTCTCCGGTTCAAAGTGTAAACTTTTTGTTAATATATTTTCTAATGAATCTACTATAAATTCTGGAGCATCATCTTCTTCCAGTAAATCATTATCTAAGCCTAGCATATAAAGCTCCATTAAGTCTTCATATACAGTTCTAAATTCTTCACGTTGAATCCAAGGTGAGTTGTTTTTAGTACGACAACGACAGTCTATTCTATAAGCTCTATCTAAATCTTTTTCTCTATATAATATCATTAGTAACTCCAGACACGAGGCGAAGCTCTTGTTTCATCCATGTCAAGATGAATAAATCTAGAACCAACATCACCTTTTTGTGCTACACCTATTCTTTGTACTCCGTGTTTTAAAGCTACTTCAATAACTTTAAAAGCTTGTTCTCTGTGGACAAGTATATCTACTGCTTTACCAGAAGCATGTGCCCCCGGTCTAGACTTCTTAGCTTCTATAGGATGTTCTGGAGAACGATAAGCACTCGTAACAACAAAACCAAAAGCACATTCTTCTCTAATAGCTTCTAAGACTTTCATAAAGTCATCATCCATATTACATTCGCCAGTGTGTCGGCATTTTAATTCGTCTTCGGTAAAGTATTTATACATTGTATTTCTTTTTAAAATCTAATTTGTCAGCCTTACCACCATCTTGATAAGTTTTTCTAGTTTTTAATTTGTTTAGTAGTCCACCTCGGTTTAAAGGTTTTCTTTCTGCTTGACGAGTTTCTAAAGTAGCTAATACACCTTTTGAAGTTTCAGCATATGACTCACCAGTATAAGGATTAGTTCTGTCTGCAGGATTTTCTTCTGTATCAGTAACATTATCCTCACCTTTTACTAAACCACCTGTAGATTTAGAATTTCTATCTTCTTTTTTATAAACATCATTACTATTGTAATTTAAAACTGGTAAATCTGATAAATTTCTTATAGCTTTAGTAGTTTCTATTCTAATATTAAAAGCACTTAAATTTTTATTTGTACGAATAGCATCTAATAAACCTTCTGTAATTTTTATAGGTTTAAATTTAGCACTAGACTCAAACATTAAACTTTGTCTTTCTAGTGCACTAAATTTTTCACTGTCTTTTAGTACTGTTGCTGTTGAAATTTTTAATCTTTTTGCAGCTTGTGTTATGTTGTAAAAATCTTTATAGTCTTCATAATATTTATTTTGAACAATTTTAAAATTTTCCATAAAGTCTTCGTCACTTTTAGAATTTCTAGCAATATTAAAAAGGTCACTTCTTCTTTTTCTTTTACTAGTAGAAAAATCATTTATTTTAAAATCGTATAGTTTTTCTATATACTCTTTATTCATAGGCATAGTTCCGTAGCCAGTAATAAGTTTTAAAAATGCCATACCTTCGTGAATGTCTTGATTAAATTCTGTTTCATCTTTACCGTAATTATTTAAATATTTACTAACATTTTTAAGAGTACCCGGAGTCATATCTTCAGCTAAATTCATAAATAATATTTTTAAATTGTCTGGATTTAAAATATTTTCTAATGAAGTAGTTCCGGAATCATCAAACTGTTTAGTTTTATCTAAAGGATTTTTCATTAAACTACCGTTTTTATTTTTACCATTTGAAAGAGCATAATCAGTTAGTGTGTCTCCAACAATAGCTTCTCCAAAAAACGGAGTTAACATTTCAGTAGCATATTCTAAAAATATACGATTTGTATTTTTTTCATCGTCAAACAAAGATTCACCGGTTTGAAAAATTCCATCTGTCATTTTTCTAGGATAATCAAAAGCATCATAACGACTAAGATTGTGAACATTCGGTTCTCCGTTTTGCCCGACAGTAATCATAATATTATCATTTTGATAATATGAAGGTAAAAAAACTTTTATATCTTTTTCTGTTTGTTCGTCTACTCCGTGTATATATTGATTAATAGCTTTAACTCCGTAAACACCACCTCCTATAGGCAGTCCATATCTAACTCCATAACCAACTGCTTCTCCTCCTAAACCTACTGTAGAATAACCTGCCATTCTTGTTATGCCTCTATTTTTTATAATATTACCTGCTTTCTTATTCCCTTCCTTAATTAATTTATTTCCTATAGATATTTCTCTAGTAGCTTGAACAGGAGTAGTAAATCCAATACGAGTTGATTCTGCTAAAAAAGAAAAAAACTGACCTATTAAAGGAACTCTTCTTAATTTTAAAAAGTTTTCAGGCACTATATCATAATTAGGTAATCCTCCTCTTACTAATCTAGCAGCTTCTTTTTCTAAATCTTCTGTACTTTTAAATTTATAAAGACCGTTGTAGTTGCTGGGTAAAGCATTATTAAATTCTTTTAAGTGTTTTAATTCTTGTTCGTACATTATTATTTTATAAAAATCATCTTCAGCAATATATACATCAGTTATTTCTTCAATTTTTTTATTTGCTTTAGCTAACCAGTTACTTCTAGATATTGGATTAGTTATGAAAGTAAAAGGATTCCAAAGTTTAATATTTGAAACTTCATTCATCATTTCTTTTATATCTCTAACAATAGGTCCTTTATTTAAAATATTTAAACCTGCTAATTTTTCTACATAAGCTTGATTTTCTAAATCAGTTCTTTTCATAAAATTTTTATACAAAGATTTAGTAGTTTCTTGTATTAATTTTTTGTTAAAAATATTTACTCCTTGTGCAAGAGACATGTGACCACCTCCAAAAATGTTTTGAAAATGAGTACCGTGATTTAATACTGTTGCACTTTTTTGTGCCCAACCTTTTGTATAAGCAAGAACTTTATATAACTGTTGAAAAAAACCATTTTCTTCAAGAGCAAAACCATATTTTGCTTTTTCATTAAAGTATTTAAGTAAATCAGGACTAGTATATTTTCCTGATAAATCTCCAAAAGCTTTAATATTACTTTTATCTTCTTTACCTTTAAAAGTTTTAAATTTTTTACCTGTAGGAATTTTTACATCAAAACCTTTTACTGGTCTAGTATGAAAATAAATATCTTTTCCATCTCTATATAAAGAATTATAAAAATCTAAATTAGTTACTAAATTACTAATTTTTGACATTGAGATTGTTAATCTTTCTAATGGATTAGTAACTTCTCCTAAATAATCTCTTATAACTTTAGGAACAGATAGTTTTTTATTTAATATTTTATCGTTTAAATTACTATAAATATTTGTTGATTTTGCTAAATTAGCATACTTTCCTTTTCCACCTGCAAGTTTATCCATTTCTAAAGAAACTTTTAAATCTAATGAAGAAGTTGAAATATTAGGTTTTTTAGTTAGTATATCTTCACGAATAAATTTTTCTGCTGCTTGAGTAACTTTAACATTAGGCATGTAGTTAGGGTCTTCAAATTTTTTATAAGACCTTCTAACATAAAATCCAAGTTGGTCTTGAATAATTTTTTTATCTGCAACACTTATATATTCTGAATCTAAAAGAGTTTTACTTAGTTTATCTTGTAACTCTCTAGCTCTAAGAATTGCATCTCTTGCTTCTTCTGGAAATTCATTTAGTTTTTTTAAAAATGTTGCTCTTTGAGTAATAGGAGGTTTTACACCCTTACTAGTTATTATTCCGGGAACTCTAAAATCACTAAAAATTAATTCTGATAAATCATCTAATATTTTATCATCGCTTCTATTAGTATTTCTGTAAATTATTTGTAAAGCATTATCTAAATTACCTATAGTATTTTCTATAGTTTTATCCCACTTAGCTTTAATACCTTGAGCATCCATGTGTTTTTCAAACATTTTTTTGGTTCTTCCTCCACGAGAAGAGAAAGTTCTAGCTCCAAAGTTTGCTAGTCTACTAATTGGTTTAGTAAAAGAAAACTTTTTTAAACCTAAAAAATTTTCTGATAAACTTTCAATATCTCCTAAATCTGAAGTTTCTCCTTTTACTAAAAGTTCTTGTCTTTTTTTTATTGCTTGAGCTTTACTTGTTTTTTCAAGTTGAGCATTTTTAACTCTTTTAATATTTTCAATAAATTCTTTACTAGCTTCTTCACCTTTTGCTTGTATATTTTTTAAAGCATTAATAAAAGGTTTAGATATTTTATCTCGATTACTAATTGCTCCTTTACCAATTCTAAATGCACCTACTAATAAACCAGTACCTACTAAACCATCTGCTAATAAAGCTACTCGACTTTCTAGTTCAGATTTTTCATCGCTTGGTTTAAGAGGATTTAATAAATATTCTTCAACATCTCCTAATATACCATCGTTGTCATCAGCTATCATACTTCCTAGCACACCCGCAAGATTTTCTTCGTATGGATTTAAAGAGAACTGAGCTGCAACTTCACCTTTAGCAATAGTTCCTGCAATAGAAGTTGTTTTAGGTGCAGCTTTAGTAGCAGCTTGAATAGCTTTAAAAGATTGTATAGGTTTAGTAATTTTACCAACACCTATAAGAGTGTTTGCAAAAGCACCTATACCTCTAGTTATTTGACCAGCAGTGCTTTCAGGCTCAGAAATTGTAGTAACAAAATTATTTCCTCTTTTAACTTTTGTAACATTTTCTTTACCAACAACTGCACCGTATAAATTTTCTAAAAAATCTTCAGTAGCTTTTCTTTCAGCTTTACTAGGATTATCAAATAAACGATAAAACTCAAGACCTTCTCTAATTATGTCACTACCTTGACCAATACTAGTTCTTTTTAATTCTTGTTTTTGTTTATCTGTTAAGTTACGATAAAGGTCTATATAAGTTAATGGATTCATATTAATAAATTACAAAATAATTTTATTGTTTTATATTATCGATTATATCCCTAAACACTTTTATTCGGTATTGTGTATACTCAGTTAAGTTTATATACTCTGGATTTTCTTTTTTTACTTCTTCATCTATTGCGTCTTGTGCTAGTGCTTTACCTTCTGCAGAAGTTATTTCTAATGTCAAAGCAGCAAGAAACGATGTAGTTACATCGTCAGTAGAAAGTGACAGAAGTTTAGCCTTACCTATTTTTTGTAACGTCTCATTATCACTGTTAGACAGCTCTATAAATTGATTTATTTTAAGAGCACTTTCATTTGTTTCTAAAGTACTAGTAAGTATATAATTGTCAAGATTTTCTTTATAAATTTTATAGTCTTCACTATCTGTATTAGTAGGAATAACTTTATTTTCTATTTTATATTTTTGATTAAATAATTCCGTGGCTTTTTTTATTTCTTTTTCAACTAAACTTAAATTATTTGGATTTAAAATCTCATCCGCTATAGCTATACTAATAATTTTATTTTTAGTTATTTCTACATTTTCTGGAAGTTTATTAATTTGATTAATAATATGTTCAGTTTTATCTATTGATAATAACTCAGAGTATTCTTCTTCAACAAATTTTTCAGCTTCTTTTTTATTAGTAAAAACTATTTTATTAGGATTAAAACTTTCTATAGATTCTTCACTTTGTTTTTGAACTGTAGTTACAGCTTCAGCTTCATCAAATGCATTTTGTAATCTAGCTTTTCTTTCATCAAAACCTTTAGGAAATATTTTATTAGCTATAGCAGCAAGTAAACTTTTTTTAGTAGGGTCATTTTTTAATTGATTTACAGCAGCTTTGTAAGAATTATAATAAGCTTGATTAAATTTAACAAAGGATGGAGAAGTAGCTAAAGGATTATCTTTTAAAGTTTCTATAAACTCTTTAGATTCTTTTAATTTACTATTCCATAATTCTTCTGCTAGTATTTTAGTATCTCCAGTGTAAGAACCTTTATTAGAAAAATTTATTCCTTTACTTAAAATAACATCATCGTTATTGTATAAATTTATAGCATATTTTTTAACAGTTGCATCGGGATTTTTTATGTAATTTTCATATAAAGTTCTGTTTTCTTTTTCTTTTTCATATCTTGCTTCTCTATCTAAAACACCCATATCATAATTTTCTTTTAAATCAAGAATAGAATCATTTAAATTTTCTTTTTGTATACGACCAGCTTGATTAAATCCTTCTATTAAAGCAGTTAATAAAAGAGCTTGTTGAGTTTCTTTCTTTTTTAAAGATTCTTTTTGAGCTAATAAAGACCCAGCAACTTGTCCAAAATTAGAACTTTTTAAATAATCATTTGCCATTTTATTATTCTCCTTTACTTAATAAACTTTTAATATCAGAACCTTTTGATTTTATTTTATCTAATAAATTTTTAGGTAATATATTTTCATTTACTTCTTCTAAATTTATATTTTTTTTACTAACTTGATTTTTAATTTTATCAAACTCTTTATTAAATTCTTCTATGTTTTTTTGAACATCTATTTCGGTTTCTTCTTTATCTTCATCTACATCATCAGGTTCTAAATTATAATCTATATTAGCTTCTTCAGCTATTCCCATTATAACATAAATAATAGGCTCTATTAATAATAACATTACATCAGGATTTATTTCTCCTTCAAAAAATTTAGCATACATTATTGTAGTAGCTAAATCAGATACACTAACTCCGTCTACTAGAGCACCAGCAATACTTTTTACTGATTCTGGTTTTAATAATAACGAAACTATATTATCTAGTGCCTCTCTAGGATTAGTAAAAGTAGGAGGAGTTTCCCAAGGATACTTTTGTTCTGTTGGATTAATTAAAGATTGACCGGGAATTACAGAACCTTGTGATTTTAAATTTACTACTTCATTTAAAGTTTCTTCATCTGTTCCTGTTTTTGCTTTTAATATTTTTTCTTCTTTATTAAGTAAATCATCAAAACTTACTCCAGACTCAACTGCATCTTCTGCAATTTTAGCAACTGCATCAGATACACTTGTTGAAACGATTAACTTTGGATTTTTTTTAATTGCCATTTTATACCTTTAAATTATTATATTGCTACTGTAGGTTGAGTAAATAAATTTCCTTGAAAAGAAGCCTGATATCCAAGGTCTCCTGTACCATATGTTAAATTTTGATATGCCTCAGTAACAGGTATATTTATATTTCTATAAGCACTTCCTATTTCTTGAGCTGATAACGTAGCTTGTTCATCTGGAAGTCCAGCACCATAAGAACCTATAGGGTCTCCAGCCATTAAAGATGCTTGGGCATATCCTGAAGCTACACTAGATGCTACTCCAGCAGAAGTACTTAAAGCAAAGTCTCCTATTTTACTTCCTGTTAAAGTATCACTACCCACTGCATTTATAATTTCTCCAGTTGTTGCATTTACAAGTTCTCCTGTAGTACCAACTTTTAATGAACCTGCTTCAAATCCTAACTCTTTAGTTAATTCAGCTAATTTACTACCACTTACATCAACTACTGTTCCTGTTGCAGCATCAAATACTCTTCCTGCAGGTATTTTATAAACTTCACCAGCAGTATTTACAGCTTTTCCTAAACCAAATGCTGTATCAGTACCACCTTTTACACTTGCTAAAGTGTCTCCTTTAAAAGCTCCAGCTTTAAATGTTTTATCTGCATCAACAACAAAGTTAGGACTTGCTGCTGTACCTATATTTGTATAACCCATTCTTCCTGCTTTAGTTGTTATACCTGTTAAATCTGTAGCTGCACCAACAGTGCTTCCAACTGCTTTACCCAAATAACCAAAAGGTTTAAAAACTGCACCTACAGGTACACTACCTATAGTAAATCCAGTAATTGCATTACTTGCTCCTACCATCCAACTTCCAACTGTACTGGTAGCTAAACTTCCTCCAAAAGCTCCTATTGCACTTCCTCCGGTAACAACTATTGCTCCTATAGTAGCAGCAATTTTTAAAGCTTCTTTTATATCTAATTCAGTAACTGCCTTAAAACCTCGTTTAACAATATTTTTTATTCCTTTAGCTACGCTTTTTACAGCTTTACCTATTCCTCTAGTAACTTTTTTAAATGCTTTTTTTATTGAACTAAATAATCCCATAATATTTCTCCTTAACTAAATAAATCTCCAGTTATACTTTTTATTAATATTTGAACTTGTGATGTATTTTTATAACTATCTGGAGATGAAACAATAGCTGTATTAATAACTTGAGCTATTCTATTTTTTTCATTTTCTGAAGCTCTAAAATTAAAATCAGCTGAATCTCTTAATTCTTGCCATAAAAATGCTTGAGCTTGAGAACCTAAATTAAATGCGTTTTGAGCATTTTGTTGATTAATAGCATTTTGTGCAGCAGTATTAGCTGTATTAGATTGTCTTCGCCACTGCACATTAGAAGTTTCTATAGCTGCAGAATTTTGTGCATTCCATTGATTTCTAGCAAAATCTTGATTAGAATTAAATTCTTCTATTTGTGCTTTTAACTTAGCATTAGCTGCTAATCTATCTGTTTCTCTTTGAGAATCTCTAGCAAAAGCTGCATTTTCTTGAGTAACATTAAATTGTTTCATAACATTTAATTGAGAAGAATTATATTGATTAATTTGTGCAGCTAAATTAGCCATAAATTGATTAGTTTGATTTTCACTAGTAGCATTAAATTGTTTAGCAGCATTAGCTGCAGATTGATTACTTAATAATCTTTGTTGTTCTTGTTGAGCTGTTAAAATATTAGCTTGTTGAGTTGAGTTTAAATTTGCTAAATCTGTTTGTAAAAAAGTTTGAGCATTTTGTATAGCTAACTTAGTATTAAAATCTGCTTCAGCTAAATTAGCTTGAGACATTAATACAGCATTTTGAATTGTTGCTTGTTGGTCATTAGTAGATTCAGTAAGTGAAACAGTTTGTAAAAATTTACTATTAGATAATGCTGTTTGTTGGTCAACATTAAACTGAGTCATGTTTAATTGAAATACTTTATCAGCGTTACTTAAAGCTGTTTGTTGTCTTAGTTGTGCATTTGCTAATTCTTCTTGAGCTATTAAAGTTTTTTCTTGAGCTACCGATTGTTGGATAGCTTGAGCATTTGCTTGAGCTATTGGAATAGATGATTGAATAATAGCATTAACTAAATTATCTCGACCAACACTAGAAGCTTCTAAACCTCGTTGAGCTAACATTTGTTCTACTGCAGCTACTGCTGGACTTGCCCATGTAGGTATGTTACCATCTTGAATACCTGCTAGTAGTGAATCTATTTGATTACTAACTAAAGCTTCTTCCGGTAAGCCTTCTATAACTCCTCGTTGTGCTTCAGTAAAATCTGTAAGTCTATCTTCTAAAGCTTCTGGATTTTCTCCTAAAGCAGTAATAGCTGTTTCATCTAGCCCAGCATTTCTTAATTGTTTTTTAGCTCTACTGACTCTTGCTAAAGTTGTACCACTTGCTTGAGCAGCTGTTGCCATTGCTTCTGGACTAAGCACACCAACTACTCTATCAGTAAGTGCACCTTCTTGTATAGTAACATCAACACCTTGTATAGTAGGTACTCTAGCTACTCCAGCTGTAGTGGCTAATGCATCATCATCTACTGTTGTTTGTGCAGCAGTTACTGTAGGAGCTGTAGTAACTTGTTCTGCTTCCATAGTTCCAGCAGTAATTGGAGTTGGAGTAGCAACTGTATCTATATCAGCTATTGTAGAAACTTGTTCAGAAGGAGCAGCTTCAGCTTGTGTTAAATCTACTTTAGTAGGAATATCTAAAGTTGTTTTTTGTTGTTGAATATTAGTATCAACTTTAGCAGCATCAGGTATAGTAGGTAAAGTACCTTGACCTTTAGCTAATTGCTCTGCAATTTCTTTTTGTGTAGCCATGTTTTTTTGTCTCTCTTCTTCTGATTGTGTTTTTTCTTCTGTTTCAGCTGGTGTTTTAGGTGTTGATGTATTAAGGTTAGAGTCTGTACCTAAAATATTAACTGGTGGAACAAAACCGGGGGGACTAATATTTAGATTTCGTAGATAATCATCATAAGCTTCTTCTGCTGCATCCATTAGGTCATTTCCACTAAGATTACGTTCATTATTCTTATAATCTAGAATAAACTCGTCTTTAGTTTTAATAGAGTGATAACCACCATGTTCAAATTTAACTCTACCACCTTGACGATAATCTTGTCGTACTGAACTAGTACCTGCTCTATAACCTTTACGTTTCTTCATAACCTATTTTACTTAGCCTCGAAGAGTTTGTC
>JGI24004J15324_10001269_pt1 | contig 10035 bp, 10 predicted proteins | sample LinPmetageLP32_FD_15324 | JGI IMG/M metagenome (IMG submission 15324)
TCACGATCTGTATAATTTTCCATCATATTTCTCCAGTTGTTTTAGTTTAAATACTCCCTTCACTTAAGTTCAGGGAGTAGTTTAAACAAAGGGTTATTAGCAAGTCTCTACGAGACCGCCGTTCAAATCAGCAAGGTGAAACCCTGCATCATCCCATGTGAACTTATAGTTCACTATAGGGTTAATCTTCCATTCAAGCAGATGCTTGAATTCATCACCTGACACATGACCTGCACTGAGGTAGATGCCATCCTTCGTCTTACGAAGTCGCAAGGCATCATATGCTGAGTCACACAGAGCAAATTCATCGGCTCGGTAGTAGACTTCGTCCATCACTTCCCCTATCAAGTACAACTGATCTTCATCAGTCCTGTCCCACAGTCGGAGCAGAGTGAAACCTCTGCCATCATCTGCCGGCATCATCAAAGGGTAGCCATCGACAAACAGCCATCCATTCTCGACACTGTCATTGCCACAGACGAAGGGCAAGCCCTTTATGTAGGCATCTGCCATCCTCTCTCGTGGCGAGCAAAGTCTGCCATTCGGTCGGTGAGTTATTACATCTTCCATATCATTCTCCAGTTGTTGTTGTTGGGGGATATGGTTTAAACCCCCTTCACTACGTTCAGGGGGTTTTAAACCTATCCTCCTACCATTTCAGCCACCATTCTAGTTCATGGACATTATGCACGTCAACTCCTAGGTGAATGTGGGGTTGCCGAAGGAATCGTATTGATCTACGAAAAGGTATGGTTTACCATACCTCTATGACAGATCAAAAGACAAAGAATCCTATAGGTACACTAAGCGTTAAAGAACGCTTATTTGCTAGGTATAAGGCTAAAGGCTATTCCAATGGCAAGAGTGCCGAGTTAGCGGGATACAAGGCAGGAACTAGCGCAGACAAGCAAGGCTACAGGTTGTCCAAAAAAGCTGATATACAAGACGAAGTCTCTAGGATATTGGCAGAGCAAGAGACAAGAAGTCTCATTGACAGGGAATCACACCTCGATCAGTTAGCAAAGCTACGAGATAAAGCCGTTGATACAGGACAGATAGGCTCAGCAGTAACTGCTGAACACTACAGAGGAAAAGTTGCCAACTTATATACAGAGAGACTAGAAGTCTCAGACACTAATAAGGAAACCTCAGATGAGATAATGCTACGCATCAGTAAACTCCTTGGCAAAGATTCAAAGGATAAGGATAAATCCTTACACTAAGCTGTTTAAACTCCACTGAACTGTAGCATGTAGTTATACCAGAGTGTTTACACTCTTTCCTGTAGGACTAGGCACGCAGTTCCGCACCCCCACCCCCCCTGTACACAAGCGGGACTCCGCCCACACACATGTACATACTGTTCCAAATAATTACACAGTAAAAAATGAGTTTTATTTAACAAAGCATTTACATACCCCTACCCCCCTAGTTCAGATAAACGCTCTAGGTTCATATGGCTAGAAAAATTTTGCAAAAAAAATGGAGGTGAGGCTAGTCTTATTGCTCATAGGGTGATCAAACTAGCCTCTAGGGTGTGGACTGGATGTTTAGAGTGTAAGACAGTCCTCTGGAGATACCCTTGCACTCAAGTATATAGAGTTGTAACATGGTTTACAATAATACATATGGGCATATCAAAGAAACAACTTGATAAGGTTATGAGTCAGCTTACAGAAGATAAGCTTGCTTTACTGAATGAACCTCAAAGAAAAGAACTAGACAACCTTGTGGTAGGTTTAGAGAAAGCTGTAATAAGAGAACGATCTCAAGATAGCTTTTTAGACTTTGCCGATACTGTATGGCAAGAGTTCATGTGCGGTTCTCATCATAAGAAGATGGCGGATGCTTTCACACGTGTAGCTAATGGCGAATGTAAACGCCTGATGATAAATATGCCACCAAGGTTTGGTAAGTCACAGTTAACATCGTGGTTACTACCTGCATGGATAGTTGGTAGACAACCACATAAGAAGATTATCATGGCTTCTCATACTGCGGAACTATCTCTGCGCTTTGGTCGTATGGTCCGTAACTTAATAGATAGCGAGGACTATCAGGATATATTTCCAGACGTAACTTTAAATCTCGATTCTAAAGCTGCGGGTAGATTTGACATATCGGGTGGCGGTGAATATTTTTCAATCGGAGTTGGCGGTGCGGTGACAGGACGTGGTGCGGACTTGTTGATTATTGATGACCCCCACTCAGAACAACAAGGACAGTCTGCTGATCCAAAAATTTTCGAAAACACATATGACTGGTATCTGAGCGGTCCTAGACAGCGTCTACAGCCGGGTGGTGCAATCATTATAGTTATGACTAGGTGGGGTAAGAAAGACTTGTGTGGCTCAATACTGAAGGATGCAGCTACTAGAGACAACAGTGATGAATGGGAAGTAATTGAATTACCAGCTATATTGCCATCAGGCAGAAGTCTATGGGAAGAATACTGGAAGGTAGATGAACTAGAGAAGATTAAGGCAACCTTACCCATATCGCATTGGGAAGCACAGTATCAACAGAACCCTGTGTCAGAGGAAAGTGCGATTGTAAAACGTGAGTGGTGGAAAGAGTGGGAAGAGAAAGAACCACCAAGATGTGAATTCATTATTCAATCATGGGATACCGCTTTCTTAAAAACACAACGATCAGACTATTCAGCTTGTACAACATGGGGTGTATTTTATAAAGAAGGTGAGAATGGATATCCTGCACCGCAGATTATATTACTAGATGCATTCCAAGAAAGATTAGAGTTTCCTGAATTAAAACGTAGAGCCTATGAAGAACATCAACTGTGGATGCCGGATGCATTCATAGTAGAAGCTAAAGCAGCAGGCTCACCTTTGATATTTGAATTGAGAGCAATAGGTATACCTGTACAAGAGTTTACACCTTCTAGGGGCAACGATAAGATTGCACGTGTAAACGCTGTAGCAGATTTATTTGCATCGGGTACTGTTTGGTATCCAAAGAAAAGATGGGCAGAAGAAGTTGTTGAACAGTTCGCCTCATTTCCTGTTGGCGATCACGATGACTTAGTTGACTCATCAACACAAGCTTTGCTTAGATTTAGACAAGGTGGATTTATAACACTTGAACATGATGATCACGACTATGAAGAAGTATCGGATAGGGTTGCTAAATATTATTAGTATGCTTAAAATGATATAAATGGCAGAAGAAAATGTTGATATAACTGTTGTCAACCCTGAAGCGGTTTCAATAGAAACTGAAGATGGGGGGATGTTAATTGATTTTGATCCTACATCTATGGATGAGGAAATACCTTTTGATGCTGATCTCTCTGAGTTCTTAACAGAAAAAGATTTATCTTTCTTAGGACACGAACTTGTATCTGCTTTTGAATCAGATAAAGACTCAAGGTCCGATTGGGAAAGAACTTACACAGAAGGTTTAGACAACCTAGGTTTAAAAATAGAAGAACGTAATGAACCTTGGTCGGGAGCCTGTGGTGTATACCATCCTCTTCTAGCAGAAGCAGTTGTACGTTTTCAATCACAAGCCATAACAGAAATATTCCCAGCAGCAGGTCCTGTACGAACTAACATCGTTGGCAAAGTTACAGACGAAAAAGAACAACAAGGTAAAAGAGTTCAAGACTATATGAACTATCTTCTTACAGATAGAATGAAAGAGTATAGGAATGAAACAGAAAACATGTTGTTTAGTTTGCCACTAGCCGGCTCTGCATTTAAAAAGATTTACTATGACATAAACATGCAAAGACCATGTTCTATGTTTATACCAGCAGAAGACTTTGTAGTGAGTTATGGTGCTTCTGATTTAAGAACAGCTGCACGTGCTACACACATTATGCGAATGACTTTAAATGATATATTAAAGTTACAGTACGCAGGATTCTATAGAGAGATAGAGTTACCTCAGTCTAGTATTGGTACAGATAGAATAAAAGCTAAGTATGCAGAACTAGCAGGTGACAGTCCTAACTTTGAATATGATTTAAATTCTTATAGCAAAGATGGATTACATACTATTCTTGAAATGCATGTTGATTTAGACCTTGAAGGTTTTGAAGATGAACGTGATGGCAAGAAGACAGGTATAGCATTACCTTATGTAGTTACCATAGATCAAGGATCAGGTGAGGTTTTATCTATAAGACGTAACTATTTAGAGAACGATCCTATGAAAGAACGAAGACAACACTTTGTTCATTACAAATATATGCCGGGATTAGGCTTTTATGGCTTTGGATTGATACACATGGTAGGTGGATTAGCTAAATCAGCTACATCTTTACTCAGACAACTGGTAGATGCAGGTACTTTAGCCAATCTTCCGGGTGGTTTGAAGACAAGAGGTCTAAGAATCAAGGGTGATGACACTCCAATCTATCCCGGAGAGTTCCGTGATGTAGATATTCCGGGTGGAAGCATCAGAGATAACATAACTTTCCTCCCATATAAGGAACCATCAGGTACTTTGTACCAATTATTGGGCAACATAGTGGAAGAAGGGCGTAGATTTGCCTCTATTACCGACCTTAAGGTGTCTGATATGAACAATCAGGCTCCAGTTGGTACAACTTTAGCGTTATTAGAGCGCAATATGAAGGTAATGGGCGCAATTCAAGCTAGATTACACGCATCTATGCGCCAAGAACTAGGAATTCTGTCCGATATCATCAAAGATTACATGCCTGCGGACTATGAGTACGAGGTAGATGGGGAATCTGCTATAAAAGCAGTAGACTTTGACGAAAGAGTGGATGTAATTCCAGTATCAGACCCAAATGCAGCAACTATGGCGCAAAGAATCATGCAATACCAAGCAGCATTGCAACTTGCACAGTCTGCACCGCAGTTATACGACCTACCCAAGCTACATAGACAGATGTTAGAGGTATTAGGCATACGTGACCCACAAGATATCGTACCTCTTGAAGATGATATACAACCAACAGACCCTGTGTCCGAGAATATGGACATACTCAACGGCAAACCTGTTAAAGCATTTGAATATCAAGACCATGCCTCGCATATTACAGTTCATATGGCTATGTTGCAGGACCCCAAGATACAAGAGATGGCTGCACAAGCACCCAATGCTGATGCAATACAAGCTGCACTAAGTAACCACATCATTGAACATATAGGTTTCGAATATAGAAGACAGATAGAAGAAGAGATCGGAACTAAACTACCACCAGTCGGTGAACCATTGCCACCTGAGATAGAACTAAGACTATCAACTCTAGTGGCAGCAGCAGCGCAACAATTACTTGGTAAGAACATGCAAGCTGCACAGATGGAACAACAACAAGAACAAGCACAAGACCCTGTACTACAGATGCAACAACAAGAACTTGCAATCAAAGCACAAGCAGCACAAAGTAAAGTTGAAACTGATGAAGCACGTATAGCAGCTGACTTAGAGAAAGCTAGAATGAAAGATGAACTTGAAAGAATTAAAATAGAAGCTGAGTTGAATATGGCTGGTGCTAAGTTAGGTACTGATATATCAAAAGTATCTGCACAAGAAAGAACTAAAGGTGCAGAGATAGGAAGAAAGATAACAGATACTTTACTTAAAGACTAATGGAAGTTGACATAAAGTTTACAGAAGACTTGACACAGAGTTTAAACGATGAGATAAATAGAATCACAGAAGTCGTTATAGATGGAGAAATAAAGGACCTAACAGAACTTTACCACCTTAAAGGCAAGATAGAAGGGTTACGTATTGCCCTTCGAGAGATAACTGATAAATATAATAAAGTTATTTCAGGTAGTTAATACGCACCTTTCATGGTGAAAGGTAAGAGAACGTCAGACTCTTTATATATTTGACGCAACATAAGGTAACTTATGACAGTAGAAGCAGTAAAAAAGGAAGAAGTAGATAAAGAAGAATCTTCAGAAGCTACCCAACTTCCCGAACCTCAAGGATATAAAATATTAATAGCACTACCTGAACACGAAGAAAAATCAGATGGTGGAATTATTATTGCAGATCAATATAGAAAAAGAGAGGAGACAGCATCCATTGTGGGTTTTGTTCTTAAGATGGGACCAGATTGTTATAAAAATGAAAGTAGATTTCCGACAGGTCCATACTGTNAGGAAGGCGANTTNATTATTATGAGATCATATAGTGGTACTCGCATGAATATTCATGGCAAAGAATTTAGACTTATCAACGATGATACTGTTGAGGCTGTTGTAGATGACCCTAGAGGAATAGAAAAAGCATGATGGAAGAAGCACAAGCTATGACAGAAGATTTGGAACTTGCCCCCAGTACGGAGGTACAAGTGCCTATCCCTGATATAGAAGTAGATGTGATTGATGATCGTCCAGAGGAAGATCAGAAACCACCAAGACAAGCTAGTGATAGCGATGTCGATGAAGAGATAGAAGGCATTGGTGAAAGAACTAAAAAACGTATTGATAGACTCAAGTACGACTTTCACGAAGAAAAAAGAAGAGCAGATGCAGCACAAAAAGTTAGGGATGAATCTATAAATGTAGCAAGACAACTACAAGAAGAAAACCAAAGACTTAAAACTACAGTTGCTCAAAGTGAAGGTGCCTTAATAAATAGTTTAAAAACTAAAACAACGACTGAAATAGATTCAGCCAAGAGTGAATATAAGAACGCATATGAGTCAGGAGACACAGACAAGCTATTACAAGCACAAGAGAAATTAAGTGCAGCTTATGCTGATAAGTCATACGTAGAGAACTATCAACCTACTATGCAAGCACCTGCACAACCTGCACCTCAACAACAATATTCACAACCTCAATATGCACAACCAGCACCACAACAGCAGGTACAAATAGACCCATCTGCTGCTGAATATATAAGGAGTAATCCTTGGTTTGAACGTGCAGGCGATGAGGATATGACAGCTTTAGCATATGGTATGCATGCTAAGTTAGTAAGAGAAGGTGTTGATCCTGTAAGGGATTCCGAGACTTACTATAGCAGAGTAGATGAAGCAATGAAAAATAGATTTCCTGAACGCTTTGAAGATAATACTGCATCTTCACAGCGACCCTCGACTGTGGTGGCACCTGCCAATAGAGCAAGTACCAAACAGCGCATAGTGCAGTTAACTAAGACTCAAGTAACTCTCGCCAAGAAACTTGGACTTACACCAGAGCAATACGCATCACAATATGCGAAGGAGCAAAGATAATGGATAAGTTAGAAAAAGATCAAAATAAAGATCAAGAGCGCACCCCACGTGAATTAGAATCGAGAGAATCTGATCAACGTGATAAACCTTGGACTCCACCAAACTTGTTACCTGATCCTAATCCTGAACAGGGTTATGTTTTTCGTTGGATACGTACAGCATCAGCTGGACAGTCTGACAATATGAATGTATCTACTAAGTTCAGAGAAGGATGGGTACCAGTCAAAGCAGAGGATCACCCTGAGTTGCAAATGGTTAGGGATACTAACTCGCAATTCGATGGTGGTATAGAAGTAGGCGGACTACTTTTATGTAAAGCACCTGAAGAAGAAATCAAGAAGAGAGCCGATTATTATACTAATATGGCTGATCAACAGATGACTGCTTTAGATGCTAACTACATGAGGGAAGAAAACCCTGCTATGCCTATGTTTAAAGAAAGGAAGTCACAGGTTACTTTTGGCAAAGGTGGTAAATAATTATCATCTTTTTTGTTTAATTTATGTATAAAAGGTATATAAAATGAGTAGTTCAGCAACTCCTTACGGAGCAAGACCAGTCGGCACATTATCCGCCAATGGTTCTTTTTCTGGAAAGGTAAGACATTACAGCATAGCATCCAACTATGGCACCGCTATATTCTATGGGGACTTTGTAAAACTTGTTGCAGCCGGCAGTGTTGAAAAAGACACAGGCACAACAGCTTGCACTCCTATAGGAATTTTCCTTGGTGTTTCCTATACCGATCCAAATACAAGCCAGAAAACTTTTTCCCAGTTTTATCCAGCAAGCACAGTAGCGTCTGATATTTCAGCCTACGTGTTGGACGACCCTGATGTTCTTTTCGAAATGCAATCAGACGGCTCAGCCGCTCAGACTGTAATCGGAAATAATGTTTCTGTTGTTCAAACTGCTGGCACTACAGCTATTGGAACAAGTAAGAATGCAGTAGATATCTCTACTATAGCTGCAACAACAGCTACACTTCCTTTGAGGATAGTAGATATTTCGCCTAAATCTGATAACACAGCCGGTGATGCGTTCACTGACTTGGTTGTTAAATTTAATGCGGGTCATCTGATGCGTAACACAACTGGCATATAAAGGAGAATAAGAAATGGCAATTTCAAGAGCGCAGTTACTTAAAGAACTCCTTCCGGGTTTAAACGCCCTGTTTGGATTAGAGTATGCTAAGTACGAGAATGAGCATGAGCAAGTTTACGAAACAGAAACTTCAGACAGATCGTTTGAAGAAGAAGTTAAGTTAAGTGGATTTGGTCAAGCTTCAGTTAAAGACGAAGGTTCAGCAATCAATTATGATACTGCACAAGAGTCATTTAGCACTCGTTATAACCATGAAACAATCGGAATGGGCTTTTCTATAACTGAAGAAGCGATGGAAGATAATCTTTATGATTCGCTATCAGCACGTTATACGAAAGCACTTGCGAGAAGCATGGCTTACACAAAGCAGGTTAAAGCCGCAAATCCTCTTAACCAAGGATTTTCTGGTGGTAACTTCAATTCTGGCGATGGAGTAGATTTATTTTCAACTGCACACCCTTTGGTGTCAGGTGGAACAAACTCCAATACATTTGCAACACAAGCAGACCTTAACGAAACTTCGTTAGAGAATGCTGTGATACAAATAGCAGGATGGACAGACGAACGTGGACTGTTAATAGCAGCAAAACCACGTAAGTTAATTGTTCCTCCAGCTGGAATGTTCACTGCTTCACGTATCCTAGAATCTGATGGAAGACCAGCATCTTCTGATAATGATCTCAACGCACTTAAAGCGAATGGTAGCATTCCTGAAGGTTACGTTGTAAATCACTTCCTCACAGATACTAACGCTTTCTTTATAATGACAGACGTACCAAATGGCTTTAAGCACTTTGCACGTACTCCATTAGAAACAAGCATGGATGGTGACTTTGACACTGGCAATGTAAGGTACAAAGCGAGAGAAAGGTATTCCTTTGGAGTATCCGATCCACTAGGTGCTTTTGGTTCTTCGGGATCAAGCTAGTAACTTTAGGGGAGTTGAAATGATATATACTCCCCTACCCTTTCTAGGGATAATTTTTTAATCTATTGACTGCCCTAGCAGACAAGCCAAGACAATAGATTTATTAAGGAGACTTAATTATGGCAAATTCAACTTTTAATGGACCAGTCAGGTCCGAGAATGGTTTTAAAACCATTGATATCAATTCTTCAACTGGTGCAGTTACTGATGGTTTAGTAATAAACGCTGATGGTAATATCTTTACTGATGATGGTGGACATATTCAATATGTTGCAGCATCAGGTTTTGGACCAGCTGATCTAATTGTAGGTAAAGGCGGTAGTCAATACGCTACAGCTAACCCTTATGCAGAGAGCGCAACACAGTTATTCCCATTAGGTTCTAAATTAATTTATGGTAATAATACTTATCGTTATGTTGGAATAGGTGGAACTGCGGTAACAGCAGGTAAACTTTTACAACAGCCAGCAGTAGTTTCTGACCACGCTAATATGTCTGCAACAGCAGCTGTAGCAGCAGGTGAAACTGCAATATCTGTAGAAACAGGTGGGACTGATATAACTCTTAATCAATATGCAAATGGTTATCTTTGGGTTAATGACGTAGCAGGTGAAGGACAAATGCTTAGAGTTAAATCTAATCCAGCACATGATCACTCAGCAGACCCTTCTATTGTTATTACTTGCTATGACGCTTTAGCAACTGCTCTTACAACTAACTCACAGTTAACACTATTAGCTGACCCTTCTAATGACCTTATCGTTGCACCAGCAGCAGAAACAGGTGCTTTAATGGGTGCTACAGTAATTGA
>JGI24004J15324_10001270_pt1 | contig 10028 bp, 17 predicted proteins | sample LinPmetageLP32_FD_15324 | JGI IMG/M metagenome (IMG submission 15324)
CTTCATAAATGCTAATAATAAACTTTGCTTCAGCGGTTATACCGTGATGCCTTTTTAAAGCGCTCTTGTACGCTTTACGCAAAGCACCTTGATCTAAAAATTTTGCACCTTTTGCAACTTGATTCATTCCGTGCATCTGGCGAGTAGCGTTTAGAGTTCTGAAATAATTTTGCATTTTAAGTACCTTTTATTAGTTAGTTTGTTTTAACAAGTTTAGTATAGCATACATTAACAATAAAAAAAGCCCGTTTCGTACTTATTTTTTATTTATTTTCGTAAAGATACTTTGCAAGTTCTTGTCCATAGGTTTCAGACCTGAAGTGTTGCGCGAAAAATTTAAACTCATTGCCAAATTTTGTATGCAATTGACTGTGATGAAAATAGCAGAGTGGGACAGCGTTTCTGTCATCTGCCCTCATTCCCATACCCCGACCACCGACCCAAGGCTTCATTAGATGGTGCGCTTGAGTAGGTCCCTGACATGAAATATCTTTGACACAACATTCCATTTCGCAGATTGCCTCAAGATGTTTACGATCTTTAACTCTATCTTTTTTCATAAACCTTTGACCTCAAAAAAAACGCCCATCTGGGATGAGCGTTAATATTACTACTAGGGGTTTTAAAATGGGATATTATCATCCTTAAAGTTGTTTGTCGCTTGTTGCTTTGGGTAAGGTGTTTCTCCATCGCTTTTTGACAAAGATATGCCTAGATAATTCTGTCCGCTCTTGGCGACATTATTCCAAGCACCAAATTTGTACGGCTGTCCATCAATGGTAATTTTGCCGCTTACATCAGGTGACTTTGGATTTTGTTTATCTTCTGGGGCATTGACGTAAACCCTACCAGCGGATACCGCGACTTCGTAAATATCTTCGCCTTTTTGAGACTGAGCTTTTACAAGGGAACAGTATCTAGTTGCTCCATTAATTGTAATCGTGCCTTTGCTCATTATCTGGCAGTTGCCATCTACAAAAAACGCGCCTTTTAAATCTTCATTGTCACTCATGATGCTTCCTCGTTATTGGTAATTAATCTGTATTTGTAACCCTTGGCAAGAACAGCCTGTCCATACATCCAAGTCTTTATTTTTTCTTTGGTAATGATTTCACCTGTAATTGGCAAATCGTATTTTTTCCTAGAGCTATGCCTTCTAAGCTCTCTTATGCCAGCGCTGATGGTTGGCTCTCCATAAAACACATCGTACCTTCTCTTGATCTCTTCTTGCAGTTCCCAAAAAGTCCAAGGCTTACCATCAGACATTATTTCTACTAAACAGCGAGTTAAACTATTAATCATCATGCACCTCATTTTTCATATAAATTAATTAGCTGGTTAAAGCTAGATTGAACGGCACTCCCATCTGGGCTATTACTATGTGCCTTTTGTATATACTCTTTGCTATCAGAATATATTTCTTTGCAAGCATCGCTATCTGGTGTTGCTAGATGCTTTCTGCATTCGTTTAAAAATCTACTCTCTCCAGTGGTTGCCTGAATCAGAGTATCTTTTTTCATAATTTTATAGACGGTATTGGTATCGCCATCCAGCAGTGCAGACATTTCATCTGCTGTTACTTTCATAACATTCTTAACTGCTTGCTTTGGCATCTTATAAACCTCATCTGTTTTCTTTCGCTTAATCATAGCGGTTTCAGCATCATCATCTTTCTGATGTCCAATGCCGCAAGCCATAGATAGGCTATAACGCTTTGCATAAGTCAACGCAGAACCATAGCCCTGTGGATCGCGCTTATCTGCTGGCACATGAAATCCACCAGTGCGTAACTCTCCACCATGCCCATAAAATACAGTCTCAACACATACACCAATATCTGATGGGTGAGTTACCTGCTGGAACATAACACCATTATCATTTAACGGTGGTTTAACGGTTGTTATTACTTCCTCAAGGGTAGCGTAATCGCTTTTGAAATAAGGGTTCTTGCCATCTTTGCTGGCGTGTGTAATAGTTTTTTGTGCCTCTATTAATGCGGCAATTAGTTTATCGTTCATTTTTAGTTACCTTTTTTTCTGATTGTATTATTGCTAAAATAATTTTTCTTCTGGCTGAATTTAATGTTTTTGATTCTTCATCAAAAGTTTTTTCATCTATCAATCCATCAGATGACAACTCTACATCCATCAAACTCAAGCTTTTACGAATCATTATTGTTTCTTTTTTTGTAAAACTGAATCTCATCATATTCTCCAAAGTTTTCTTGCGGCAATTCTCTCTCCATCTGACCAGCGCCAATCATCCAAGTCAGGAACCATTAGACTTGCAATCTCAGCAATATCATCAGAGTAGCTAAGTAACCGCATCATATTTTCAGCCGCTTGTTTAACAACGACCATGTGGGCATCAACATTATCTACAGGCATAACCACAACTTTAGAAGCTGTTTTGTTGGCGTGTACATAATCAACGATAGGGTGGCAATTCTCAGCCGTAGCGTATATAGATAACTGTCTACAGGTTGCCGTTGGAACTTTGTTTGGCAATCTGCTTACCGTTTTAATATCTCGCACTACGCCATCGTACAAAAGATCAAGGTATCCAATAATAGGTATAGGCAATTCATCAAGCTCAAGCTTTATCTTTTTCTGAGATGCTAATGGTGTACCTAATGATCTGAAGTGTGGTATTGCAGGGGCAAGGTATCTTGATAGGTTACTGCGCTCTGACTCTGCTCTTGTTGTCATCACAGGAACTTTATCATTAACAGCAGTTTTATATTCTTCATCAAAAGAGTTTTCAGCCCACTCTATAATCTGAGCTTCACTTACATCAGGCTCTTCTATAGCTATAGTAATAGCCTTATCTACTGCCGTGCCTCTCCACATAGCAGGTATACCAAATCTATCTCTATAGCCAGATACATGGAGAATCCATCGTTGTGGGTTGGTTATAAACTCGTTGATTGAGCTTGCGCTCAAGTGTCCAACATTGTGGTTTTCAAAGGAATTTTTGCTCATACATCGCGCACCTTTTATTAGTTTGTGGGCTAATTATGGGACAAATTGGGTTGATATGCAAGCTCTTTGTTGATACTATACTGAAACTAAAGGTGAGACTTATGAAATTATCAGCTTGGCTAAAAGAAAATAAATTGACTCAAAAACAATTTCTTGAAAGAGCGACTAATGATTATTCTGGTAGCTTTAGCTATCACGCTCTGGTTAAATGGTGCAGTGGTCAAAGAATACCCCGACCTGAAGATATGAAAGTAATTCATCAAGCTACTGATGGAAATGTAGCTCCTAACGATTTTTACCTCTTGCAATAAATTCTGATATAGCCCATTATGGGCTGATGAGTACAGATGCAATAAATTGGGTTCGACCTCTACCCTGCCCAAACCCTACTACAAAGCTCGTTCTATTTATGCTTGCAAACTATGCAAATAAAAGAACGCACCAATGCTTTCCTTCAGAAAAACATCTTGGAGAAATTTGCGGAGTGTCTGATAGATCAGTTCGCAGGTGCATTTCTGCGCTTGAAGATTTAGGCTATATAACGATACGAAAGAGGCTTGGAATGACGAACCTTTATAGGCTTAGTATGGACACCAGCGTCCACCCTACTCAGGCCACCAGTGTCCACCCCCTTAGGCCACCAGTGTCCTCCAATACATTAAATATACAGAATACAAACCCCCCACGACAAACAAGAGGAAGAACTAAAAATGATCTTGCAGGATGAACTACTAGAAAAGCATGGGTTAAATGTAAAGCACTTAGATGAGGGAAACCATAAAATAAAATGCCCTCAGTGCCAACCACCGCACGATTCACATGATAGGCCAATGTCAGTTGAAATCAGTTACGATAAAATTGTTTTCTTTTGCCACCATTGCGAATTCAAGGGTGGGGTCATGGCGCAAAGCGCATTGGTTGGAGCGCCTCAAAAAAGTGCGCCTCAGAAAAAAACTTTTACACAAAACACCTCTACATTTCTTGATGAGTATTTTGAAAGAGAGGCATTTCAAAACCTACTTATGAGGCGTTTAAGGTTTTTTCAGAGAATGATGAATGGATAGGATTTCCCTACAACGGTGAATCAGGCCAGTGCGATAACATAAAATATAGGCACAAAGATAAAAGGTTTAAGCAAAGCAAAGATCCAGTTAAATCTTTATATAACTATCAGGCAGTAGCGGACTCCAATGTAGCCATCTTTGTTGAGGGTGAGATGGATGTTTTAAGTGTGCATGAAGCTGGTTTTTCTTACGTCACAACTTTGCCTGATGGCGCTCCAGCTAAAGCGGCATATAAAGAAAACGATAAGCGGTTTAAGTGCTTGCAAACTCATCCACTTAAAGCCAACAAAATTATATTGTTTTGTGATGCTGATGGCGCTGGTGATAACCTTAAAAAAGAGTTGTTGCATAGGTATGGAAAAGTAAAGTGCTGGCACGTTAAGCCCCCAGAAGATTGCAAGGATGCAAATGATGTATTGATAAAGCATGGCAAAGAGTTTTTACATGAGCTAATAAATAATGCAAGGCCATATCCAGTTGATGGGTTGTATACAGTCGGCACTTATTACAATGATGTTATGGATTTATACCGTGGCAATTATGATAAGCCTGTAAATATTGGATACCATAACCTTGATAAAATTTATAAAGTGATGAAGGGTACGTTTCATGTCTGGACAGGCATACCGAATCACGGCAAGAGTACATTCTTAGATCAGTGCCTTATCCAGCTTGGCCTCAAGCATGATTGGAAGTTTGTGATGTTCTCTCCAGAGCATTCAACAAAAATGCACATCAGGCGTTTATTGCAAATGTTTACTGGCAAACCTTTTGATCAAGGCTTCAATGGTAGGATGTCTGAGGAAGAGGCAACCGAGGGTATGAGGTGGATACAAAAGCATTTTTACTTTATAGAAACCAGAGAGCATATCCCGAACATTGATAAAATTCTTGAGCTTGCAAAGGTAAGCATTCAGAAGTATGGATGTAATGGTATTGTTATTGATCCTTACAATGAGGTTGATGCCAGCCGCAAGGGTAGCTATAGGGAAGATGAGCATATAAGAGATTTCATAAGCAAGTGTAAAAGGTTTTGCAAGATGCACGACATTACAACGTGGGTTGTTGCACATCCAACAAAATTGCAGAAAGAGAACAACGGATACCAAGCTCCTAGCGCTTATGATATAAGTGGCGCGGCTCATTGGCACAACCAAGCTGATGCGGTGGTGGTGGTGCATAGAGATTTTGACAATAACAGCATACAGGTCATTACAAGAAAAATTCGTGAGCAGGGAATGTACGGTCAGATTGGAGAAGCAACATTTAATTTTGATAGCGCTAGTAGGACGTTTGTAGAGCCTCCTAACGAGAGTTACAGTTATGGAAGGTAGTTACAAGGGTGGTTAAATCAAAAGGCGAGGAAGGGCTTGTTTTGTTGCTTAAACATCACAAAATACCATTCCACAGAGAGTACAGGTTCCATCCAGTTCGCAAGTGGCGATTTGATTTTGCGATTGGTGACTTTCCAAACCTGACGAAAATAGCGGTTGAGGTAGAAGGTGGAGTCTATTCACAGGGCAGACATACAAGGGGGTCAGGATATTCTGCTGACCTAATAAAATATAATACCGCGCTGTTAGATGGATGGAAGGTTCTTCGTTATACAACCAATCAGATAAGCTTTGCGGTGGTAGAAGATATAAAACTTTTAATTAACAGGAGTAAGCAATGACTGATAAACAAAATTTCATGGAAAATACTATGAGGGGAGCATCTCATCTTTTAGACCAGCAACGGATTGCAGAGTCAAAAAACCTGTCTGACCCAGTGGACCAGTGTTTAGAAATATGGTCGCAAGCAATATCCAATTATGAACAGGCATCTTTGCAGTTAGCAGAAACAGAGGCCAGCTTCAAAGCATGGGANGCNGCTATCAAGATGGCGCACATGAGAAACAAAGCATCTGGAGTTATGGCAGAGGGATTGGTAAGAACGCATCAAGATTGGGAGCAACGGTATCTGGATGTGCAAACGCTTGGAGTCAAAGCTGAAACTGCTAAAAGAATATTACGAATATCAGAGGCTACTTGGGAAACAGAAAGGTCTAAACAGGTCACGTTAAGGAATCTAAAATAAAGCCCCCAATCCATAAGAGTGAGGGCTTGCTGAATTACAGCTGTCTTGGCCTCCATCGTTGCAGGTTGTTCTGGTGCGAGTAGCTATGTGTTAGAGCGTTTTTAAGCAGGGTGTTATCCAGTTTAAAGTCAAAGTAACCTACTGCTATACCATTAAGGTATCCGCTGTTAGGAGGGCATACAGTGTGTTGCTCCACCATAACATAAATCATAACCAATCCATGCTTAGTTGTGATAAACCTTTTGGTGTACAGGTTAGGGAATCCCTCATATCTGTCCAAGCTTTTTTCGCACTCATCTGTTATCTCCCACAATCCCAAGGGTACTGAATCGGTGCTTGATGCCTCTTCTACATCAGCAACTCCTCTAAACTTTAGAGCGTGTCCCTTTAGCTCATAACTTGTAACAGCTTTTGCATTAGGGCATCGGAAGCTCATTTGATCTTTGTTAAGGTTAGAGCCATAAGCTCCATATAAGTATTCAGTTATTACGTTCATCTTGATNTTTCCTTTTGGTTTAGTAATTTGTTTATGCCAACTCATCTTGGCGCTCTGCAAGGTAATCTTGGATTTGGTTAGTAATGCCGTGGTAAATGCCTNNATCNTTTTCTAAGGCTGTAACAGGGTTGCTTACAGCGTCCATAAGCTCAGAGTAAGGAAGGCCGTATGCTTCTAGCAGGTTCTCTAACTGGTGCAATGGGCGCAAACCTTTTGCTTTCATTGCGGAACCACTAACATATAGCTCTGTGATTTGGCAATTAGAAAGGCTAGTTACTAAGACGCCGTTTTTAACAACATTCCAGCTTCTAGTAGACTTGCTATAACTAAGCTCACCGCCCCACTTTCCGACTAAAGTTTTAAGCTGTGCATACCATGCACTAGGCTTGACCGCTGTTGAGTTAGCCATCTGGATGCTACTCTCAACAAACTGCATTAGGAAAGAAAGCCAGTTTACGATTTTCTTAAACTCAGTGGTTCCGCTATGCTGGCGAAACTCCATAGAACCGCGAGTGTGGATGTTAGTTAGGTTTACTTTGTAGTAACGCCCAGCCGCTCTAGCCGCATTTGGTTTAGTGGTAGCACGTTTAATGCTATTTTTAACCATGCTAGTACCAGCACACCAGCGAGGGTTGCCCCTGCGTGAGCGAGGCATACAAAGATCAATTTGCTCCTCGTATTGCTCGTAACGAGAAAATACAGTTTTAATTTCGTTTATGTTCATTTCCCGACAATCTAGGTGAACGTGTAAACCACAGCTACGGTTTACTGTTACACCCTCCACAGAATTAAGAGCCTCAAGAACTTTGAACAATTCGGTGACACCCTCAGTGCCTTGCAAAATTGGGCTAACCAATTCTCCAGCATAACCACGAACGCTGTTAAGCGAGGCATCAGAAACTACCTTCCAGTAGCTAGTGGTAATATGGGTATAACCAGCAAATGAACACTCAACACCCTCTACCTCATTAATAACTCTAGCAACCTGCCGAGGGCAAGCGCCTACAAACTCAACTTCAATTCCGAACTTCTTATTGCTAATTTTTGGTAAATTCAACATTTTCAAGCACCTTTTATTAAGTTAGTTATTTATTCAACAAAGCTATAGTCGCACATGATGTTTCCAAATGCAAACATTTATTTGCACAAATCGTACTTTTTTTTATTCTTTATGGGCTTTTCAGCTTAAAGCGCATGATGTACAATGAGTTTTAGACTTAAAAAGTGAGTGTCAGATGACTACAATTCATGCCAAAGATGTAAAGCAAATGCCTGTCAACGAGTTAATTCCTTACGATAGAAATCCAAACATTCATAGTAGTGAGCAGATAATTCAGCTTGCAAATAGCATCAGAGAGTGGGGATTTACCGTTCCAATCTTGATTGATGAAAAAGAGGTTGTCTTAGCAGGGCATGGTCGATTGTTTGCGGCTAAATCTTTAAACATGGAAACAGTCCCATGCATCACTGCTACAGGTTGGTCTGATGCTCAGAAAAAAGCTTACGTTATTGCTGATAACAAACTTTCTGAGGGTAGTGAATGGGATAGCTCTTTATATTTTGCAGAGCTAAAAGAGATAAATAATTCTGGGTTTGATTTAAGTCTGATAGGTTTTGATGAAAGTATTTCTTTAGATTTTGAGCCAAACCTACAGCCGACCACCTCATTTACAGATGTTAATGAAGGAGATATAAGTAAAGCCGAAACAGCAATGTCAGATAACATGGATAGGCTTACTGGAGATCGTTCAGCAAGAGGGACGGAGGTTATGTGTCCGTATTGTGCTGAGACGTTTACTTTTGATGGCATTTAGTCCAGAAGTTCAAGTCAAAGCATTATCTCAAGTGCTAGAAAAGCATGATTGGATATTTGCCAAAACAATGCCTAAAAATCCTCATTTTTATACAAGAAAGAAAGATTGGGACGATCCAACATTGTTTATTAAGTGCGCTCATAAGATAAGAGAGTTTGGAAAAACCGAGATGTTTCGTGGTTGGCCTTATGTTTGTTTTAACTATAACGGATATAAATATTGGGTAATGGATAAAAACCCGAATGATGCAGTAATAATAAATCGGAAAGTGTTGTGAGATATATTTTAAGGACTTGCGCTGGAAGAGAGCATTATGCTGATTATGTTAAAAAGTGCATCCCATCGGTAGAGATTTGTTTTGATGATGTTGGTGGGGCAATGCAAAATTGGATTAAATCTCTTGAAATGGCTGGCAATGATGCTGTTGTAAATTTAGAAGATGATATTTGGATAACTAATAATTTTGAGGAGAAACTCAAAGCAGTTGTATTTGATAAGCCAAGTTCAGTAATTCAGTTTTTTAGCATGAGGAAAGCTGACTTGACAGAAGGAAGTAGGTGGGATTCTGGAAGATCATACTTGATGGCACAATGCACTTACTTTCCTGAAAAGATGTCACGCGGCATTTTGGCGTTTAGCAAAAAGTACGACAACATTACACACAAATCACACCCTTTAGATTCAATGGTTGCTGATTATTTAAACAAAGCAAGAATAAAATACTGGATACATTGTCCAAGTTTAGTCGACCATAGGGTTGGCAAATCAATGATAGACCCTAGAAGAGCAAGTACAAACAGGCAATCTTTTACTTTTTTAGATAAGGATTTAGGTTTATGAAAAAAATTTATCATACCGCTCTTGCAAAAGGATCAATTACTTATAGCAACGTATCTGAAACAAAAACGGCTGTTCACCCCAAAGGCATGATGATGCAAAACGATATAATAGCTGATGGATTGCCAGAACAGTTTGATGAATGTGATGTTTTGTATGCGGAACCACCTTGGCCTCATGGATTTAAAATTTTTAATAAAAGGGCTGGCGTAGATCATGCATCTTATAATGATTTAGCAAATTCAATATCCAAAATAATTACAGGCACGGAAAAGCCTGTCTATCTTTTGCTAGGTCAACAAATGCTCAACAAATTACCAAAGCCAAATCAGATTATTGAAACTATTTTAAACGGCAATGGTGCGATGGTTGCAATATGGAGAGACACGTATACAGGATTAACAGACAACACTGAAGTTATTTGCCAGCACCTTGGATCAAAGTTTAAGTGCCTTGGAGATTTTACTTGCGGATATGGAGCTTGCGTAAAAAACTTTTTAGAAGGTGGTGGTAAGCGTTTTGTAGCATCTGATTACGATGGAAAGTGCATTACTGTTATGTCTGCTCAAATGAAAAAAGTATGAAAATTTTTCTGAGAGATAACGTATTTGACCAAGCTGTAGAAAGAATTACTTTCTTGTTCAGAGAGTTTGATAAAGTGGTAGTCAGCTTTAGTGGAGGCAAAGACAGCACCGTAACGCTCGAAATGGCACTACTTGTTGCTGAAAAAGAGGGCAAATTACCCCTTACAGTGATG
>JGI24004J15324_10001273_pt1 | contig 10013 bp, 12 predicted proteins | sample LinPmetageLP32_FD_15324 | JGI IMG/M metagenome (IMG submission 15324)
ATATTCAACGATCAGAGCATAGTCGAAAGCATGATTACGAAGAACTGGATGGGATCTCCTGTCATCAAAAGGAGCCTGTTGAGAGTGAGGAAAGTAAGAGAAGATCATTGTTTATGTGAGGAATTGGGAGAGGCAGACGGAAAAGCATACAAGATCAAGTATATCAACGTACTCACAGTTGATGGACAGGAGCCAAACGAGTTGGCCGCTGTGTACGGACTTGGTCCAAAAACAGCAAGATTCAAAAGGAAGAATACCGAATAAATAACAACGATGGCACAGACAAGCACAACATTATTAGCGTCAAAATCGCACATATCTGATGTGACTGGTACGGATATCAGTTTCACTGCCACAGGTGCTGAATACAAGATCACAACCACAACTACAAGTTTGGCTGGTTTTGCGGTTAGAGATCTAATTACGGTAACAGGTACAACAAACAACAACAAAACATTCACAGTCAAAACAGAAACTTCTGCAAACGAGCTTATCGTTGAGGAAATAGTTACAACAGAAACATCAGATATTTCTACAACTGTGACACTTGACCACACAGGTTTCGTTAGTGATAAATCCAAAGGTGACGGATACTATTCACAGCCAGATGGTGTACACACAGTGGCATACCAAGTGAACAGCACAATGACCGGATCTATCAAGATGCAGGGCACATTGGCAACAACGCCAACAGAAGATGATTGGTTTGATGTATCAGGATCGACATTCACGGCAGACCAAAGCACTTTAATTTCAACTGCCAATTTCACTGGTAATTTTGTTTGGATTAGAGCGAAGGCCACTTCGGTCACCGCAGGAACCATCAGTTCCGTCCTATCAAATTCATAAAAAGTCGCATAAACACTAGGTTCTAGCAAGATCAACTTGAGTTGACATATCTGCGGTTCGTGTTATACTAATAGCATGAACGATAATGACTTAGAACAGATCAACACAGTTGATGTGAATATTACAGCGGAGTCGGTTGATGCCCATGTAATTTGCCTGAGAGCAAACGGATACAAAGTTCTCAAAAAATCATCAGTATATACGCACTACCTATTATACTTTTTAATGGGTGCATTTATAATAGGAAGTATGGTGTAATGAAAAAATTACGAAACATCCTACTTTCAGGCGCAATGGCAACAACATTGACTGCTTGTGGTGGCGGTGGCAGTGGTGGCGCAATAGGTTCTGTTTCTAATTTCGTGCAAGAAGATTTATCAAGTTTGACGGGCAGTGAATCTATCATAAGTTCTTATTCATCATTGTTAAGCGGATTTAATTCCACCATATCAAGCGGTAGTCTAGCAGGCCTATCGGCAATCATAACAGGACCAACAGAAAAGGATATTACCAAAGCAGGTAACCTACTGACCATGCTGAATCAGGCAGAAACATTATGGTCTCAAACAATAGANCTTATTGAGTCGCAAGATACTGACACAAAATTACAGATATACAACAGTGACGATTACAAAAATGCCCATGCGGCATTGTTGTATTTGCAGAATCACGTAAAACCGGTGATACAGAAAGTATCGCAAGGACAGAAACTATCCCTTACAGAATACAACAAGGTTGCAAGTGATAAAAAAGCAGAAGAAATTATTAAAACAGAAAAAGAGAACACAGTAGCAACATATGTTTCAGATAAGAAAACAAAGATTAATGAAGAAAAGCAAATAGAGATAGCCAAAAAAGAGGAAACTAAAAAAGAAGAAGTTAAGGAAGTAGTAAAAAAAGAAGTCAAAGAAGAGATTAAAGAAGATGAAGTGGTAGAAGAGAAGAAAGAAGAAGTGGTAGAAGAGAAGAAAGAAGAAGTGGCAGAAGAGAAGAAAGAAGAAGTGGCAGAAGAAGTAAAAGTAGAAGAAGTAAAAGTAGAAGAAGTAAAAGTAGAAGAAGTTAAGGAAGTAGTCAAGGAAGAAGTTAAGGAAGTAGTAAAAGTAGAAACTACAAATGTAGAAGTAGATGTCAGAGAAGGATACAGTCATTTAGATGTTACACATGGTGATACAGTAGTGACAACTGAAGAACTAGTAACAACCGAAGATGGACATACAGTAACAACACTGGTGACTCATAGCACTAGAGCAGTATTTCACGAACATATTGATTACAAGGATACAGTGACTATTACGACATATAAGGACGGATCTGTAAAGGAAGACGTTGTTCGTGTTACTACCGGACGTGGCAAAGTTGAAAAGGATGCAGAAACTACTACTACAAAGAAAGAACTGAACCGTGTATTAATAGTTGTTAAAGAAGAAGTCAAAGAAGAGAAGAAGAAAGAAGTTAAAGAAGAGAAGAAGGAAGAAGTCAAGGAAGTAGTAAAGGTGGAAGAAGTTAAAGAAGAAGTTAAGGAAGTAGTAAAAGTAGAAGAAGTAAAAATAGAAGTAATCAAAGAAGAGAAAAAAGAAATAGTAAAAACATTTGGACACCAATTTAGAACAACGGAATTTAATAAAGATACAAGTAAGTCAATTATCAATGCTGACAAGGCCTATGCAAGGGGATGGACAGGTAAAGGTTCAGTGTTAGGTGTAATAGATTCGCATCAAGATACAGATCATGAAGCACTAGATGGCAAATACAAGTGGTACAATAACTATGTCAGATATGAGGACGGAACCAAAGATGCAAACGGTAACGAGCTAGGCACAGTCGCAAACGGTGGTAAAAACATATCACATGGTACACACGTGGCAGGTATCGTTGCAGGTAAGCGAGATGGTACAGAATTCCATGGTGTGGCCTTTGATGCAGAACTGGTTGGTGCAAACATTGACTATAATGGATCAGGTTCAGCACACATGAGTTATGCCTCGAATGCTTTACAGGATATTACAAAATTAAAGAGCACCACTGCACAGGGCGGCGAAGGTATGAACATTGTCGCAGTGAACATGAGTTTCAATAAGAATAATGCAAACTATCATTATGGTACGGTTACACAATTAAGTGACGGAACATATTCAGCACCAAAAATTACACAGGTCATGACACACAGTGGAGGTGGTGCACAGTATTGGAAAGTTGCAACAGACAACGGCATAGTGTTGGTCAACTCAGCAGGTAACGGTTTATATGTAAATGGTGCAATGAATTATGACTACGCACTGGATCCAGGCATTTGGGCAACACAAACAGATGCAAATGGCAAACTAGTACTAGAAGGCAAGATGATCATCGTAGGTAACTGGGGTGGTACAAAAGCAGATGGACAGGTTGTAGGTAGTCGAGCGGGTCACGTGTGTTTGAACATCGTGAACAATGCTTGTAATGACACATACAAAACATCAGACTTTTACATACTAGCACCAGGTAATTCCGTTTACTCAAGTGTACCAGGTGATGGATACGCAACAATGGGTGGATCGAGTATGGCGGCACCTCAGGTTACAGGTGCGATGGGCATACTACATCAGATGTGGCCTCACATGAAAGGTGAGAACCTTGTTAAACTTGTTTTGAACACAGCCGACACAAACATAAATGGATACAATGAAAACATACACGGACAAGGTATGTTGGATCTAGATGAAGCAACACAACCGCAAGGTGCAATAGGTATTCCGACCACAGGTAGGGTCGATGGCACCGTGACAACATTAAACAACACATATTTCGCAACAGGTTCAGCAGGAGCCTTTTCAAATATTCAAGGACTAAAAATAATGGTCCTAGACGATTATGATAGAGACTATTACATCAATCTTGGCTCGAGCATTACAGTGCAAGACAACAGAAAATATTCAGATACAGAGATGTTGATGGTGAACAACAACACTTTCTTGCCAGTCAATCAAAGTTTTGGTAATTTTGCACAAGGCGGACAATACAGCCTGCTTAACAACTATAATTTTGGATTGTACACAGGCGAAAATGGAAGTGGCGATTACTCTGCAAACATAGGTAAAAGTTTCATGTTGAGCAATAACTTCAAACTTAATACAAGTGTGGGACAAATGAGTGAACAAGAAACATGGTTGGGGAATTCTTCGGATGGTATACTAGCAGTAGGAGATAACAACAACACTAACTTTGGAAATCTAGGTGTTGAATATGCACTAGGTAACAATGTATTGAGTCTTGATTACACAAAAGGACAAACAGGTGTAAACACCACAAGCAATAGTTTGATCAAGAACTTCTCAAACATAGAAACAGAATCTTACAGGTTGGCGTATGAAATACACAAAGATACGCACACAACTTTCGGTTGGTCGTTCTCACTTCCAAGTCATATAACATCAGGTACGATGGATTTGGAAGTAGCCGAAAGTGTTAATCTAGATGGAACCATAAATTATAAAAACATACAAAGCGACCTCACACAGTCAACAAAAGAAAAGAACCTTGGATTCTTTTACAGCAAAACACCCGAGCATGACTTGGATGCAAGTTTCAATTTCAGTGCAGAGTATAGACAGGATGTAGCAGGACAAGAAGGAGAGGATGGTGTACAGGTAGGAATTAATTACATGAAAAAACTATCTCTTGCTTGTGGTATCCCAGATACAGGATTTAAATTGTTAGACAGAGAAATTAAAAAGTTCAAATTTTTAAAGAACCCAAAGTGTTATAAAGACAATGGGAAGTTGAAAGCAAACTTATATGACAACAACACAAACGAACATCTTGAAAAACATGGTCTTGTTTATGACCTTGAAACAGACAAATTTGTGGCAATAAAACAATAATGCAAAAAGAAATATTTAAAGAAGATTACTTTGGAACTTTGATGTGCATACTGGTTGATGAATCACGTAGAATGATGCCAACATTCAATCCCACTGCAGAATCACACAAGATACAGAATGACATGTGCAAGGCAGGAACTTGGTTGGATCAAGTGCCAGCAAACACAATAATACAATCTGATCCACAGGAATCAATAAAGAAATTACAAGCAGATGTGTTGCCAGAATACAGAAGACTAGCGGCAACATTGATAGAACATTTTATAAAAGAGTTCAAGACTCAGGGCGGTGATGATTCTAAGATAAGAGAACATTTTGAAAGGATGTACAAATGGAAACAATAACAATAACCTGTACTAACAATGACAGGACCAAAGAAGCAGATGTGTTAGAACGCACAGACAAATATATGAAAGTCCAAGTGCCAGGCACTCAGTTATTCATTGAGATGTTTAGGGACGATGTAAATATACCGTACACAGGCAGGACAGCCGGATTGGAATTTGAATGGCAACCGAAAAACTAAAATTTAAATTAGAGCTTTACGCAACCATGTGGGACAAGCCACCACACGCAGAGATTACAATCGCTGATCATGTTCATTTTAATGGTGACATAACGGGCACAGAAGACAAGCCCACGATCGTAGAGTTTGAATGCGAAATGGAAGGAGAACAAGAATACAGTCTTGTGATAAACAGATCGGGTAAGGGCAAAAATCAAACAGTGATCAATGAGAAGGGCGATATTTTAAAAGATCAACTGCTACACATCAAGAGCGTCAACATCGACGAGATAGACATAGGAGCACTGGTTTACGAAGGTGTTTACACTCCGAAATATCCAGAACCATGGGCAACACAGCAACGGGAGTCAGGAAATGATCTAAAAGATTCCTTCAAGAACGTCACAAAGATGGGTTTTAATGGTGAATGGCGATTTACTTTTAGCTCACCATTTTACATGTGGCTGTTAGAGAACCTATACTAATAAATATGCTTGTATGAGAGCATCACAATTTATCAAAGAAAATATCGACTCAGACGCAGTAAACGAGCTGGATACCTTTATTATGAACAATGAGGATCTGTATCGTAGACGTTTCATGCCCATCATATCCAACATCAAAAGGAAGTTAAAAAAAAACGTGTATGATCACGAAAAAGCACAGAAACTTTGGATGTACCTAGTTGATGATGCCGCAAAGGAATATGTAAAAGAGTTTGGCTCAACACAGGACGATGTTGCAAATATGTTTCCCAAAGAAACCAGGCAACAGGTTGCTAGAGTAATTTCAGATAGAGAATTAGAAAATATTAAACAAGGCGAATACGATGTACCTCAGGGAACTGTTTCTTAGGGAAGACGATCGAGCAACAGCAGTTTTTGCCTTTGGCCGATTCAATCCTCCCACTATAGGACACCAAAAATTATTAGACAAAGTGCTATCCATGACCAAACAGGTCAATGGGAAAGGTTATGTTTTCCTTTCACAAAAACAGAACAACAAGACAGATCCTTTGACCTTCAAAGAAAAGCAGGATTACATAAAAATGTTCTATCCACAACTGGCAATTGGAGATGCTGGTGTCAAAACGATTATACAAGCATTACAGAAAATACAGGCAGAAGGCAGAACAAGGATTGTTATGATCGCTGGCTCGGATAGAGTTATGGAATTCCAGAAACTATTAAATCAATACAACGGAAAGCCAGACAAGGCAGGAAATGATCTATACAAGTTTGATTCAATAGATGTTGTGAGTGCTGGTGAAAGGGATCCAGACCAGGAAGGTGCTTCCGGTGCCTCGGCATCAAAGGCCAGAGAACTAGCCAACAAGGGACAAGAACACGAATTCAGTAAGGTGATAATGGGCGGAAACACTGGTAAAAAGTTGTACAGCATTCTCCAAGATCGTCTTGCAGAGCAGATTGACGAAAACAACAAAAAGTTGTATAATGAAAACATGGAAGATGCAAAGCCAATCGTATATCTTGACATGGACGGAGTCCTAGCAGACTTCTTTGGTGGGGTTGAATTCCTTTATGGTGTTGAGCATTGGAAAGAATTAACGAACGACAAGACAAAGGACTTAAAGAAACAGGTCATAGACAGAATCACTGGCACAGACTTCTTCGCAGTACTACCAAAATTTCCAACAGCAGATGCACTGATAGAAATGGTTAAAAAATTTACAGGTGGTAAGTTTTCAATTAACACGTCACCATTGAGAGGTGACCACGAAAATTCAGCCAAATATAAAAAAGTATGGATTTCAAATAACATCGAACAACCTGACAACATAATTGTCACTGGCAGGAAAGAAACTTATGCCAAAGACAAAGGAACAGGTACACCCAACATTCTAATCGACGACAGACCAGTCAACATACAGAAGTGGCAGGCGGCCGGAGGTTACGGAATACTATATCAAGCAAACAGAGACTCACTAACCAAAGTTCAGAAAGGACTGGAAGACTATGCCAAAGTTCAGCGGGATCAATAGACCATACGCATCAGGTGATGACTACAAATCACCAGCAGAGAAACAGAGAGAATTAGACGAGAAGATGAAAGCCTTCTTGGCCAAGGGTGGCAAGGTTGAAAAAGTCAAAGCACACAAGCCTACCAAACAACAAGAAAAGGACTGGACCATCTAGTGGACGAACTAGAGCGTATAAAGAAGTTAGCAGGATTATATGACGATCCTCATGGAACAGAAGATTCAATGGGCGAGAACTTATCGTACGTTGGCACACAAAAAGCACAGTATCAAAGAAAACACAAAATTCAACCGGGTACAGACGAGTGGTTCAAACTGTGGTTCGCACAGCCGAGACTCACTGGTGAGAATCCGATGCCCAAGAATAAATCCTAGTCCTACATAACATTTAAATATATTCATGTCAGTATTCGACACCAAAGCCAATCCCGCGATCTGTGTACTTCCATGGGTCCATGAATTCAGGAAAATTAATGGTAAAGTTGCCCCTTGCTGTGTTGGAGACACATTCAAAGACAATGAAACAATTGATCAGACCAGAGAATTCATGTTGAAAGGTGTGAAACCCAGGGCATGTAATGATTGTTATCAGACCGAAAGCCAATCAGGGTGGAGTGTAAGGATACAAGAAACAAAGGACTGGATAGCCAAGTTTGATGAACCCAATATAGAAGAACCAAAATTAGAATATGTTGATGTACGATATGATCCTACGTGCAATTTAAAATGTAAAACTTGTGGACCTCATGACAGTACATTATGGCAAAAAGAAAAAGGTATAAAAATAACAGGTAACCAATCAAATAAAGATTATCTCGGCACAGTAGATAAAAAGATACTAAAAAAAGTATACCTAGCAGGAGGTGAACCAACCTACATAAAAGGATACTTAGAATTTTTAGAGGAATTATATGTTGTAAATCCCGAGTGTGAAGTTATAGTAAACACTAATCTAAAAAAACTTCCAGATGCATGGAAAGAAATAATTAAAAAAATTAAAAATTTAACAATCATATGTTCTTGTGATGCGATAGGAACACTAGGAACGTACATGCGTTATCCGTTGGGTTGGCAGGAATTTGAAGAGAATGTAAAATTTGTAAGTGAGAATGCAAACTTCTTACAGTTCAACCTAGTTGCCAGCAACCTGACTGTTCACAAACTGTACGAAACATGCACATGGATGAAGCAGTATTCAAATCACATCAACCTCGCTGTATTGAGGGGTCCAAAGGTATTTTCAGAATCAGCAGTCCCCCACATTGAAAGAAATGTTTACATTGAATCTGCAAAAAAATTATCTAAGTTTCCGGTATCTGTGTACTACGCGACTAGGTTCAGAAATGAAATAAATCGTATCATAAAGAAATACGCCGAGTCTCCCTATGATGCATCACTACACCATAATCTAACAGACGAAATAACAGAGCAAGATAGCCATAGAACATTGAAATTGCAGGATGTAGACGGTTTCCTGTATGACTGGATATACAGGTAAATATCCTTATGCGAGCAGTAGAATTCACAGAAACAAGTTGCCCAAGGACCAAGGCCAAAGAATGTAGTTGTGGCAAGGTAAATGCAATTACCGAAGCACAAGAAACAACAGTGGCACAGTGTATATTGGAGCATTCCAGCACCGTTAAGGGGTCTGTCCTGCTTATACAAGCACCAGGAACGGCAACACTAGTAAAAGGTACCATAACCGGACTTACACCAGGATTGCACGGATTCCACATACACGAATTTGGAGACATGTCAGATGGTTGTAAATCGATGGGTGGACACTACAACCCAGACGGAGTTGATCACGGTGACATCAACGAAGGTCACGTAGGCGATCTTGGTAATATAACGGCAGACGAATCAGGCACATCGAAGTTCACAATAGAAGCAAAGAGAGTGGACTTGCTAGGTGACAGGTCGGTTATCGGTAGAGGATTTGTTGTCCATGAGGACGAGGATGACCTGGGCAAAGGCGGAGATGCAGAAAGTTTAAAAACAGGCAACGCAGGTGAGAGATTGGCCTGTGGAGTAATAACTTTGAGGGCAAATGAATAATTTAATATTTTGGTTGATTGTGATAGGCATATCGGCCTACTTAGGAATATATATTTGGTAGTATGAAATTTATAATTTACAACGGAACACTAAAAGCAGACGCTGAGTCTAACACTAGCAAGGTAGTACAAATGTTGAAACTAGCATTTGAAAAACTAGGAAACGAATGCGAAGTTGTGACAATGGCCGAACTCAAGTATGAAAGAGGCACAGTGGATATCAATGATGATTTAAAACCAGAATTGATGAAAATGTTCAAAGCGGACGGTGTTGTGTTTGCCACACCTATATGGTGGAGTGGACAGAGTTCACACATACAGGCAATAATGGAAAGAATGGATCCAATCTATAATTGGTCCAAAGAGAACAAACACCAACCTTTCTATAATAAAGTTTTTGGTTCTCTGATCTCAGGTGGTGGTGATGGCTTCCAAAAGATACATGGCAACCTTTACAGTTTTGCTTCCAACTTTGGATTCACGATAGTTCCACAAGCAAACATCGAATCGAAAGCACAAGGAGTGGATGAGATAACACAGGACGACGACACGGTGGATCAAGTAAAGAACTGTGCTATCAACATGACAGCATGGGCGAGAGTATTAAAAGAAGGCAATCCGGCAAAAGACGGCAGGCATGGATCAGTAGACGTCAATGAAGATTAAAGAAATACTAGCAACAAAATACGTACACCCAGACGTAAACAAGATCTTAAAAAAATACGAAAAGCAGGCCAAGG
>JGI24004J15324_10001279_pt1 | contig 10004 bp, 11 predicted proteins | sample LinPmetageLP32_FD_15324 | JGI IMG/M metagenome (IMG submission 15324)
TCCCTCTGCAACGAGTTAAAGAAACTCTACGCTTTCATCCCCGATAAAATTAGACCAGCCCTCTCTAGAACAAATAGTGCCGCTAACGTACCCTCATCATCACCTGCGAATGGATATTGGTTTCGTTAATTACTTAAAATTTAGACTATTTAGAAATGTATGACTGAACCTGAATATATTTATAGATGGTCAAAACTGTGTCTCTCTACGGTATCACTCATAATCATATCCCCACACCTCATAGGTGGTTGCCAAGTATTCGTATTTTTCACAAATCTGTATACTTTTTTGTCAAATCTAATTTGGTTAATTCTAGCTTCAAATGATTATCCAGTTGAGATCGCGTCCCTTATTCCAGTATTGGGGGTAGAAAATATGATAACACTAGGAAGTTTCATGTGTATCACTGGTAATACCGAGGATGATACAGGATTAAGTAGTTACGAAATGGTGGCAGTTGTATCGGGTATTCTTTGGGGTGTGCACACAAGTCATATAACCCATCTTGTATCTAAAAAGGAACCCAGTCGGCCAATAGGACTTGAAGAACCATTCGAAATTTAGGCACCTAAGTAGGTTTAAACAAAAAAATGTAAATATATAGTAAGATGAGCCTAATCCCCATCAAATTACTGAAAAATAAGGTAAATCGTAACAAACTTCTCAAGATCAAAGACGAAACTCCTGAGATTGACAAGAATGATTACATCGAATCTCGGATTAATACGAACGTTAGGGCTAAGAACCTTCTTGCTATCGAAGATGCCTCTGAGATTGCCAAGTACTACCTTCATAAAAAGGGTGTCTTTGAACAAATCGCCAAAGATATACAGAAAGAGTCTAAAAAGAAATTCAAGTTTATGTTTCGTAAGACCACCGCATTGGCGAAAACCAAACTATCCAGTCTCGTGGCTCGTTCCGGTGTTGACTACATGTTGATGGAACACTCTTATCCAGATGGCTCAGGTCATTATGGAATGGCTCGCCTCGACCATGATAAAAAGGTCGCTCGAATTTATGACTCTATGACTGATAACGAGTCAGATTTTGAAGAACCTCTCAAACACTTCCTNGGAAATAAATACAAAACCACAACAGGTTCTATTTTCGGTTGTGTTGGACGTATGAGGAATGCTATGGGTCAAAATTTGAACCCTCAACCTACCGGTGGATTTGTATCTCAATCGTTTAACGAGTTCAAACACAAGAATTTTGCAGGTGGTCGCGGTGGTGTACCCAAGAAGTTGATGGAAGAAGCATTCACACTTTCTCAATATGACGAAATGTCGCAACATCATTTCTGTTACATGGAATCTTTCCACGCTATGATGGCTGATCTAGGACTGGCACACTCCGGTCCCCAAGACCCCCGTGAGCGTCTTGAGTACATCAAGCGCTTCATTTGGGGTATCCTTCATAAATACGTTCCCAAGAGGAGTCGTAATACTATTCAGTGGAAGTATTTTGAGAAATATTTCCCATACATCCTCGAAACGATGGGACCCGATGGTAAACGTTTGGTCATACGCCGTGGTTTTATTCAGGTCCCACCAACCCGTGGTGTGATTAGGTATCGATTGAAGAAAATGCGTGTGACAGATAAGATTGACAATTCGACCTCTTTAAAATATATCACCAAATGGTCTAAGGGTACTAAGAAATGGATTAAAACCTAAGTAGGTTTGAATAAAAAATATAAGTAAATATCATATGAATAACAGGCCTATACCAATCAAGCTATTACCAGCGGGTGCAAATCGCACCCAACTTCTGAAAGATATTGGTGAAAAGACTCTCAATTTCAGTCGTAACGATTACATAGAGCGTACTGCGGGACAAAAGGCAAAGGAAGGTAAGATAGGGACAGGTCAACATGCCACTATTAGTCTTCTCGCTATTGAGAATGCTTCTGAAATTGCCAAGACGTATATTCAGGCTCCGGGTCTATTCGAGCAAATCATGAAAGATATTATTGGAACTCGTGGATACATATCGTATCAAATCAAAACTACCAAGAATAACCTCAATATACAGAGAAAGCAGTATTCCAAAGATCACTTTCAAGACTTCATCTTAGTTGATGAAACTTTTGGAAATGGCTCGGGTCACTACGGTCTCATACATTTACAGCACCAAAACGGTAAGGTGCGTGTATACGATTCTATGTATGGAGCGGGTGGTTCCTCTTTTGCAAAGGTGGCAAGCAAATGGACGAAAACCAATCCGCCACGGATCCCGGTGAGGTCTAAAACATCTTGGAATATTCCTGAAGTACGGTCTATATTTGGATGTAAAGCAAAAGTCCGCAACCGCGCGAATGGGAATATCGAAGTTATATCAGTACAACCCTCGGGTGGTTTTGTACCAACCAATTATACAAACTTTTTGAATGAAAAACATAATGGTTTTGGAAAACAAATTGAAAGGCTTTATGGTAAAGTCGTCGCAAAGGGGGCATTCAGGCTTTCACAATACGATGAACTTTCGCAACACCATTTCTGTTACATGGAATCTATCTACGCTATGATGTTGGCAATTGGTCTTACCAAAAACCCTGGACCTAATGATCCTCGTAAACGTATCTCTTTTATTAAGAAGTTCATTTGGGGTATGATTCATAAGTATACACCCAAAAGTCAACGTAGAACTGCTAAATGGAAATATTTTTCGAAAACCTTCCCGTATACCATGACCACCGAATCTAAAACTGGAAAGTCGCTTAAACTGTGGAGGGGACAGATGCTACTCCCCGATCGTGACGGAACTTTCAAAACTAAGACGTTAAAAGCGAGTTGGAATGGGTACGATAAAATTGATCCATCGTGGTCTCTTACTGATGTACTTAATTGGGTACATACCGGTCGGTCACCCAGGGGTAACCGTAACGCCAACTCCAACTCCAACTCCAACTCCAACTCGAATTCGAACTCAAACAATATCAATTTCGTACAAATGAGACGTCCTACTCGATCTGAAAAACGTAATATTGACCCCAATTACAACTCCAATAATAACCGCTCAAACTCCAACAACAACAACCGTAAGAGCAACTCAAACTCAAACTCCAACAACAATCGTAGGAGCAACTCCAACAACAACAACAATCGTAAAAATAAAACCTAAGTCAAATTTTTCTTATATGATTTTTTAATATAAAGTTTAAAAGCGGTAATTAACAATGAAGAGTATACCAACGAGAGAATTATGTAGTCTTTTATTTCTCATCTACAGTAATATTCATCTCATACTCACTTTTATGTTCGATATACCCACATATTATCTATTCGTTATTTCGAGTGGATTTACGGTTATGGATACGATATGGTTACTAGTTGGTGAAGATTCTAAAACACCCAAATATGAACTCGTCCCGCATCATGTAAGCACCGCTGTATTGTTAATGAGTAATATAGACGTTGATACAAAACTGAAAGTAATGATAATAGAATTTTCCACAATGTTTCTTATGTTGCGGAGGTATACCACAGGTATTACAAAACAGGTTATACACACCTTATTCTTGAGTACATGGGTAATTACGCGTGTATTTTGGTTATATTACGTTTTGATTCATCTAAAGGTAACTGGTAAATTTGAAACGTATGACGTAAATTCTCTCGATTTATTATCTTATATGATCGTGTACCTATTGAGCCTGAAATGGACCATAGAATCTATCGGACTTATGAAGTATCAATCATATACATCAGTATTACTAGGACTTCCTATATATTTCTTACCAAATACACTAACTAACCAACAATTTATAGCCATTTTCAATCTAATTATAAGCAGTTGTGTACACCATTTAATCAAAAGTAAAATTTCGTTATCGGTTGATAGCTTTGCTATAAATTACACATGCCTAACGTATCTAGGATATTCACCGTTCGCGTGTGGGTTTGTTTCGTGTATAGCTCTCGGGGAATTACTCACGGGAAAGGAGCGTGTTAGCATAATCACACGACTTGTATATCTATACACCCTACTCTATTTTAGTTATATGTACAATCTAGTAAAAGTCGTAGCTTTATTCATAATTAGTGGATATTATAAAATGCGGGCATATTCACATACGACCATGTGGCATTTCGCGAACGGTTTATATTTAACAATCGTGACTTTACAATCTTTATGATCGGGGCTCAAACTCAAACTCCAACAACAACAACAATCGTAAAAATAAAACCTAAGTCAGCTCAAAACCTTGTAATTTTCAACCAACAAACAACAATGAACTTTGAAATTCAAGCTCTCGGCGGCAAGCTCATCGGATCCCGCTCCGCCATGAAAACTTTGGATCGTCTCACGACCCTGCTCCCCAACGCTAAAATCAACTTTGAGGTCCTCCCTCCCCCCGAGACCAAGAAGGCTGAGTTTGGCAGTATGCCCAACTTTCGCGATCCGGTCTCTGACGAGGATGATGATGACATCATGCATGACCCCGACATCCAAGAGATGGTCGAAAACGGAGAACACACCTGTCACATGTTTGACGCTCATTGCCAAGCATGTGAAGATGACGAGGAGGACGAGGAGGACGAGGACGATATCACCCTCGCGGACCTTAAGGAACAGCTCGAGGATAACATGACCCTCGCGGAGATCCAACAGCAACTTGATAAGGTGGAAGCTACAAAGAAGAGGCTTGAGACCATCCGTCTCAAGAAGGAAAACTACAAAAACTACGAAAACTACCAGGAAAAAAAAGAAGAGGAAGAGGTCCACTTCGGATCCGAGGCCGAGTACGCGCGCTTCGTTTCCTTGAGGCCGTTCGGATGACCTTCGCGGCTCTCTCTAGAGATAATATGCCTAACTTTTAGAAAAAGCGCCTAAGTGGATGTAATAAACACAATAAGTATCAAAAAACTAAACAGCACGTACAACGTGGTCAATTGGTGTTCAATTTGAACAATGTCGAATCCTCAAATGGATGTGTGCCACAAAATCATGCAAATCTTGGACGACAACGCTCAACAAGTTCCGGAAGGCTTCTATTTGGAAGTATGTGACCAATTAAAAAACTTACACGTGGCAGCCGAACGATACGAGCCAGATGAAAGAGAGTTGGGGTTGAACGAGGCTGAACGGATGTTGAACAGGAAAGCGGAAAAGTTAAAAGAAGATCGGGAGCATCTCAACGAGTGCGTCTTAAACTACAACAAAACGGCGACTGCATATTTGGAAAAGGTGAAAAAGTACAATAAGGCGGCGGCGTCGGTCAAGCGGGTGCGTGCGTGGCAATTGGCTCGCGAAGCGCGTCTAGATGATCGCGAGGATAACATCACCCTCGCTCAGCTTCAGAGGCAGCTAATCCTCGCCGAGTAGGTCAATTTCTTTTTCGTAGGTGTGGGACATGAGTATAGATTTTAAGTCTCTAGAAAATGTAATGTATTTTTTTGGTATATCACCCCACAGGCGTTCGTTCGATACAAATGCGTCGAGGGCTCCGTCTTGTAGAAGTGGTTCTAGGAGTAGCCAGTTTGGTTCGGTGTACCTAATTTTGCTACATCCTCTCGCAAACTTTCGTGCGTAGATGTACCACCCAGCGATACTTCTGTATGTGTGTATAGGACGTTTACCCTGGTCCAGACATACTCGAAGTGATGGCAAAATAAAAGTGTGAAACTTTGTGAATCCATCCATACAGATACGTTCAAGTTCGTCATGATTCGCAGCGGAAGACAGTCTTTCTTCAATTATTTCAGCGTATTCATCAATATCAAAAGGGAGCTCCATTTCGATTGAAGGAATGATCTCTTCTTTTTGAAGTTGTTTGAAATGATTGCGATGCGCCTTATCATTCATGACTTGGTCGAATGTGTCATACCCAGATAGAACACCAATATACGCCAGTGAAGTGTGTCCACCGTTGAGAATACGAATTTTGGTCTCTTCATAAGGTTCAAGGTTATTTGTTATGGTGACACCGACTTGAGATAAATCCGGAAAGTCCGTGGCGAATTTATCTTCTATGACCCACTGTGTGTATTCTTCACACTGTATGGCATTATAACCAAAATCTGGGTAAAGTTCTTCAACTTCTTCACGAAGAACGTGTGTTGTACGTGGTGTAATTCTATCGACCATACATGATGGAAAATGTACATTTTCTCTTACCCAATCTGCGAGTTCATACTGATTGGTTTGATAGAGATAGGCTAAAAATTGTGTTTCGAGAACGATACCATTTTGGCGAATGTTATCACAACACATGATTGTGATTGGCGTCTTTCGGTTTCTAAGACCACACGCAAGGTATTCAAAGAGGGGGGACCCCGGTGCATAACCACTTTCTGTGACGGTTATGGTTACCAAATGAACACTTTGGAGTGCAAGCATATGCTTTGCTATCGTCCTATTTTTGGTCCAATCTATGTAGTCAAGGTGAGACCTAACTAAACGATAGGATGTAGGGGTTTTGAGAACATAGTCTTCAATTTCACGAAATCCCTCATTTCTTAGATTAACAGCTACGATACCCCAACGAAGATCACCAGTTTTCTCCATGTAGTCGTCTATATATACAGCCTGATGGGATCGATGAAAAGCCCCATAACCTATATGAACTATACCAGTTTGACACTCAGATTTATCATACGTGGTTTTGTACATTCTTTTCATTACAAAAGATAATTTTAAGCCACTTAGAAAAATCACCTCAAAATACAATAAGATGACAGAACTTTTACGTGTCATGCAAATTATAGATCAATATTCAAATGTAATACCAGAAGGTGAATATTTAGAAGCTTGTAATATTTTGAAGAAATCATATGAAGATAGAAATGATCCGATATTTCTTTTTGATTATGACAACTTTCGAATACCTGCAGTTTCTCCAGAGAATACATTTCATTATTTTCACGACTATTACTTTGATAAAGCTGTGAGAATGGACAGTGATTTTATAAATGGATCAATTCGTTATTTAGAGGATGAACTTGACATGAGTCAGCCACTCAGGAATATAACAAAAGCGGTCAAAGAAACTGTTCGACAACATTGTTGTGCGATTCAAGGTGATATAACTGGTAGTCTCACCCTTGAAGATATGAGTATAGGTGTTGTAGAATTTAGAAATTTATGTAAAACATATTTACATATTGAAAATGATTTTAGAGAAAGATATAGAAATTCGATTGTAGAAAAAATTAGATGGTTTGAAAGATCAGAAGAACATGTGGAATCTTTATGAAAATAAACCTAAGTAAAGACTTAATATCTTAAAAATTAAGTAAAAATGGACAACCTAAAAAGTTTGATGCGATGTCTGGACGACATTTCCAATATGATCCCTGAGGGCACCTACTTGGAAATGTGTGATGATTTGAAACGGGTACATGAAATTATACCAAAAGATGATGACCCCCCTCTATTGGATACCCGGCGACCTCCACCCGTGAATGTCCCATTCCAAGTGGTTCAACCTGGTATGGCTGTTCATTTAATTGCTAATGAAAGTGAGAGTGAAAGTGAGGATGAGGACAATACATTTTTCAGACCAGAATGGTATGATGAATGGATACAAAATGAAGAAATTCTACAAAGACTGCACACTGATTACAACATCACTAAGAAAAGTTTAAAAAAACTAAATTACATTCAAAACATCACAAAAAAGGTAAGGGAAGATGCTATCCGAGATTATTGTGATGGTGATATAGAATGTGTTGGTGGGGGTGGATGGACGTTTGATAATCTTAATGCTGCTACAACATGGAGTAGTGAAGAAGAAGAAAAGGAGTGTACCAGTAAGGCATACGAACGCACACTTTACCAGAATTATAAAACGAGATTCAATCGTGGCTGTGAGAGATTACGCACAGACGCGTATGATATGAAGAGGCAACTGGAGATTGAGATTTCTGATATGAAAGAACGCCAGAGTTACTTGAGAGTGCATTACAACTTGTAAGTTTGGGTACACCACCATTTATTCCCCCCTGTATATTCAAATATTATGTGAATAAGTGCACCAGCGATGACGTATTCAGTTAAATGTGGGAGTCCGGTACCAACCTTGGCAAGGGCTGTGATAATAACGAGGTTCATTAGACCGATAACGATAGCTTCCATGAGAACAGTACTGACTGGTCTTTCCATTTAATATAATCCAAGAAAATAATCTCAATTAATAGAAATGGATGTTGCAAACTTAAATCCTATGGTAGCTCCTATTCAAGCTGTCGAAGCTGTCCAACCCGTTCAGTCAGGGGGTGGTGGCACATTTATCTATGTGATTGTTGTAATTGTGTTATTAGTATCTTTAATAGCTGTTGGATACTTTTTTTACAAATCTCAAAGTCAAGAGGTCATCGATCTTTCGAAATCTGCGGGTCCTCCCTCATCTGTTGGACCTAGTCCCGATGCCATGTACGGCGACATTGTCAATGTAGAACCTTTGGACATAGAACCCGAAACAATCAAAATTACAGACGAAGGTTCTACAGTAGAAAACTACATAATCATGCCTGACAACATTGATTACGAATATCAAACATATGCATACAATCCCAAAGATACAGATATTAATGGTTCTGTAATGACATTTGATAAGGAAACTAATAAATGCCCCGATGGAACTTTAGATTGTCTTTATTACACAAGGGTTGATGAAGACGGTCGTGTAACGAGTATTTCAGATAAAGATGAGGTTGATTTAATTCATAAATTTATGGATGATTTATGGGATGGTAAATTATTACTTTTGGAGACATCCGAGACAGTGGAGATGACGAAAGCATATGAACTAAATGATAAAAGACAGCTTATGAGAGACGGTAAAGTTATTAAACCAGGTGTAGATTTAAACGTTGGACAGTATCTATTGATATTTGGTGTAATGTACAAGGAAACTGGTTTACCAAGACCAAACATTCTATATAATTTCTCAGCAAAAAAAGTTGGTGACGTAACTGAAGATGTATCATCAGTCGAAAAGGAAATGGGGGATTTAGAAAGTGAGGTTGAACAGGAACCACAAACAGAGACCCCTACACCTGCGTCTCCATCCGTTGAACAAGAGACCCCAACACCTGCGTCTCCATCTGTCGAACAAGAGACCCCCACTTTAAATGACATAATTGCAAAGATTACATTCGTGTCTCCATCAGTCGAACAAGAGACCCCCACTTTAGATAATGTACAAACTCAGGTTGAATTAGTAACTCCTGTAGTATCCACGACACCAACACCAACATTAGGTAATATTCGTGAGAGGGTCAAGTTATAAATTAAAATATACACCTATTACATAATGAAGATCACTAGAGACCAGATTATAATTGCAATTGTTGTTGCGATTGTTGGATTTATTCTAGTCAATCGCTTTATGCGAAAACCTAAGAAAGTTGAAACTGCCCCGGCAGCCTTAGTTGTCGCCGCTGACCTCAAGGATATGAAGTACCAAATCCTAAACTCCCCCAAGACTGAGATGTACCGCTCAGGAGACAGTACATCTCACACCATTGCCGGTACTATTCTCGAACAGGCTATTGACATCATCGTAGCTGTTCTCGAACGACCAGAAGTTGTAAAGTTTGGAAACACACTTATAGCTTCAAAGGAGGACGCTGATAACGTCGCCACTATGATTGAAGAGGTTGGTAAAGATGTTACAAAGAGTATTAAGGACACCCCCGCGGATAAATTCATACAAGATGGACCTAACATTGCGTACAAAGCTTTGCAGAATTCTCTCAAGGATGAAGTTGATAAAAGTGACATCTGGTTCCCTATAGCACAAAGATTTGTAGCAGCACATGGAAGTAAGCCACCTTTTAAGTTGGATGATAACCGAAAGAATATGGTAAAAAATGCTTCACCCAGTGATAAACAACAGGCTCGTGATGAAATAAAAAATTTAATTGACGATGATTTTGGAGCTGGACAACGTGGCCGGCCCGGCGCTCCCCCTACCTAAGTAGACCCCTCCACATCCCCTTTTCAAGAACAATGGACGAAATTTTACAAGAACTCCGTGCATTGCGTGAAGAGGTTGG
>JGI24004J15324_10001282_pt1 | contig 9997 bp, 5 predicted proteins | sample LinPmetageLP32_FD_15324 | JGI IMG/M metagenome (IMG submission 15324)
GTACAGCCGAAGATGGTGATGGTGTTCAAGATCCTTTGTTAATACGTTTCTCATCACAAGAAAACCCTATTGATTGGTTTCCAACAGCTACAAATACAGCAGGTGATTTAAGACTTGGTGGTGGATCAACCTTTGTCCAAGCGGTAGAAACAAAACAACAAATACTTATTTTTACAAATAAATCATTACANAGTATGAAGTTNATAGGTCCTCCGTTTACTTTTGGGTTACAAGAATTATCTAAAAACATAACAATAATGAGTGCTTCTTCTGCTATTGCTATTGAAGATAGTGTTTTTTGGATGGGTGTAGATACATTTTATGTATATGGGAGTGGACAAACTATACAATTACCTTGTACTGTGAAAGATAAAGTGTTTTTAGATTTTAATTTTGAAGAACGAGATAAAGTTCATGTAGGNGTTAATTCTGAATTCAGTGAGTTATTATGGTTTTATCCAACAAAAGCAAGTACAGAAGTTGATGCTTATGTTGCTTATAATTATAGTGAAAAGATTTGGTACTATGGAACAATGGCTCGTCAAGCATGGATGGATAGAGGTATTAGAACATTACCAATAGCTACAGGCGGTCAATATTTATATAACCATGAAGTAGGGTACGATGATGATGGTTCAGCTATGTCTTCTTTTATTGAATCTGCTCCTATTGATGTAGGCGATGGCGATAGGTTTGTATTTTTAAAAAGAGTAATCCCTGATATAACTTTTGATGGTTCTACTGCAACAAACCCTGATGTAGCTTTTACTATGAAAACTAAAAATTTTCCAGGATCTAATTTTAGTGAGACTACACAAAGTACAACACAGAGATCTGCTACAAGCCCAGTAGAACAATTTACTGAAAAGTTAGATTATCGTTTACGAGGTAGATCTTTTAGTTTAAGAATAGATTCAACTTCTTTAGGTACAAAATATAAATTAGGTTCACCTCGAGTTGATATTAGAGCAGATGGTAGGCGATAATGTTAGTAACTAGTATTCCACAATATATACAAGGTTTAACAAATGCTAAAGTAGATTTAACTACTACGAATCTTACAACCCTGTATACAGCACCGAGTGGAGCAGATTTTAATGCTTCTGTTGTAAATTCTATATTAGTATCTGAAGATAGTGGTAATGCTGATACTTTAACCGTCTCATTAGTTGATACAAGTAATGCTGTGTTTAGTTTGTTTAAAGTCAAAGCGGTAGGGGCTAATACAACAATAGAATTATTAACAAAAGATTTAATTTTACAAAGTGGTGAAATATTAAAAGTTCAAGCTGCGACTGCGAATAGATTACATGTTGTAGCTAATATCCAAGAATTATCTAAAACAAGAGTAACAACAAGTGCAATATCACAGATATAGGATTGTATAATTATAATGAAACTGTTAAGGTATTAATATGACAGCAGGAATAGCAACATTACCTTTTGAGGTACAGTCGCAACCTTTTGTTCCAACAGGAGGTTTGAGCGAATATAAAAAAGCAGCCGATATGTTGGCGAGCTTCGGTCGTGAAGGCGATACTTATATTGTTCATGCTGCTGAGGGTGAAACAGTAATACCTATGGAAGTATTACAAGCTAATCCTCGTATGAAAAGCATGATTTTTAAACAAATGGAAGAAATGGGTTTAGAGCCAGAGCGTTATGTTGTTGGTAGCGATTTAAATTCTATTAACCCTGTTACAGGAAAGCCTGAGTTTTTCTTTAAAAAGTTATTTAAAAGTTTGAAAAAAGTAGTTAAGAAAGTTGCTCCAATAGTACTTCCTATTGTTGCTCCGTATTTACTGCCTACAATGCCTTTATTTTTGAGTGCTGGTATTGGTAGTTTTGCAGGAGGACTAGCTTCTGGACAAGATCCAATGGATGCTTTAAAGGGTGCTGTGATAGCAGGAGGATTAGCTGGGATAGGTTCGGCAGCTTTTGGTAAAGGGTTTAGTGCGACAGGTGCTGAATCTGGTTTAACAACAGATTATAATATATTAGGTGGTTCTCCAGGAACAGGATCACCTACATTAGCTTCTAGTAATGCAAGTAATCCTTTTGTAACAGAAGGTGGTGTAAAAGGATTACAGGTTTCTAGTCCAGGAAAGTTAGGGGCTAAAACAGCGAACTTAGCTTCAGCCCAAGATTTTTATGTGCCTCCATCTTCAACCCCTAAAACAGTACTGGGAGTAGATGGTCCAGCTACGACTTCTTTATTTCCAAAAGAAGTAGGTATAGAACAAGTAGCTGATAAAAATTTATTTTCACAAGCTAAAGATGTAGCTAACCAATATGTAGTTGAGCCTTATCAAAAATATTTAAGTCCAAGTCGACCAAGTATGTCCGCAGATATGGATCAAGTATTAAAACAGTATAATGAAAAAATTTCTAAACTTCCTGCTAATATAAACACAAATGCAAATAGATCAGCTATATACAATGACCTTATTAAACAAAATACTCCTGGAGCAATAAGAAAGTATGCTCCATTAACCACAGCAGGAACAGCATTAGCTTATGGATTAGGAGCATTTGAAGAACCAGAAGAAGAACCAATGATAGATCCTATTACTGGTAAAATAATGTTAGATGAAGATATAGCCAGTGGTACATATAAATATGCTTTTGACCCAAGCATTTTTTATGGTGATAATCCATACTACGCTGCTGGAGGGGGAGAGATAAGTGGTCCTGGAACACCAACCTCTGATTCTATACCTGCTATGTTAAGTGATGGTGAATTTGTAATGAATGCTAAAGCTGTTCGTGGAGCTGGAGGTGGCGATAGAANANCAGGAGCAAAGAAAATGTATGCTATGATGCGTAATTTTGAAAAGGGAGCNGCATAATGGCTCAAGAAACTCAAACCGTTATTCAACGTGAAGCCCCTGAAATAGANGCTTATAANCTTGGGNTATTAGAACAAGCTAAGAATTTAACGGCAACTGCTCCAAAAGGGGGTCTTCCTGCTTACTCTGTGGCAGGATTAGATCAAGCACAAATAGATGCGTACAATCAAGCAACTGGAGGGATTGGTGCTTATCAAGATTATTTAGATACAGGAGAAGGAACATTAGGTACAGCAGCAACGACAACTACAGGAGGAGTTGCTGATATACAACAAGGTATGGATTATTTAGATCCAGCCACAGGACAAGCTATGGTGACGCAAGGTCAAGGAATGCTTGATCCAGCTAAAGGTTATTATGATACAGGGGCAACACAAGCTACAGGTTCAGCAAGTGCTTATGACCCTACAGGTATAAGTGCTTTTATGAACCCTTATCAACAAGCAGTCACACAAAATGCGTTAACTGATTTAAATGAACAGTATGGTAGACAAGTAGCTGGAATGGATGCACAAGCCTTACAAGCAGGGGCTTTTGGGGGTTCTCGTGGAGGCATAATGCAAGGATTGGCTCAAGGTGAGTTAGCTGATGTAGCAAGTAAAAGAATATTTGAAGATTATGCTAGGAATTTTGGACAAGCTCAAACAGCTTCTATGCAAAACTTTCAAAACCAAAAGGCAAGAGAACTCGCAGCAGCTCAAGCCCAAATGCAAGCTGGACAAGGATTACAAAATTTAGGATTAGCTTCAGGGCAGTTAGGTCAAACTTACGCAGGTATTGGAAATCAAGCTGCTCAAACAGCAGGAGCATTAGGAGCTCAACAAGGTGCGTTAGGAGCTCAGTTAGGACAAATAGGTACACAGCAAGCTGCTCTAGGTGAGTTTGCACAAAAAGCTGGTATAACCGATATTAACTTATTAGAAACATTAGGTGCAACTAGACAACAACAAGATCAAAGGGTATTAGATGCTAAACGTCAAACTGATATGCAAAACCTATATGAACCTTACCAAAGATTAAGTTATTATAGTGATATATTAAGAGGAGCTCCAAGTACNCAACAAACAACAAGCTTGCAATCTTCAACAAACCCTAGNTTATTTAATCAAATACTTGGTGGTGGTATAACAGGATTAGGTTTATATGGAGCAGCAAATAAAGCAGGGATTGTATAAATGGCTATGATGGATCCTACATTACAACGAAACATGTTTAAAGGGCAAATGCCTACTGTTAATAGTGAGGGTGTTGGTATTACAGATGGTTTAGTAGAAAACGAAAAACAAGTTTCTGCTGAGGCTTTAGCAAGTACAGCAGAGGGTATGCAAAATTTATTTAGTGAGATTGATTCTGCTGATAACCCAGAAGCGATTATGCAAGCCCTCCGTGGAGGTGATGTTACATTAGAAAGTTTAAGAAAAGAACTCGCTGGGTTAGTAGGTAAAAATGATGCTACTAAAACACCTGAATCTGTGTTGACTTTATTACAACCAACAATGTTAATGCTAGAAGCTTCTGAGCAAGTACCAGAAGGTGGGATTAATGAAGCTATGCCTATACAAGCCCCAGGAACAGATGAAGCTTCTGCACGAATAGCTATGGGCGAAGTTCCTGTAAATAGAAAAGTAGGATCAGGTAAGTCTGGGGAGAATATCCCAAAGTTTCCCAATTTAGGTCAAACACAAGGTATGGGTTTTACCTTTGGAGCTCCAGCTAATAACAGTATTTTTACTCAAGGTGTTCCTAATTATAAAAGTCTTAATTTTGGTGGGATAACAGGTAACACTCAACAGTTCATGGAAATGTATAAACCTTTTTTACAGAACCTTAAACCACGAACTACTGAAGATATACTAGCAACAAATCAAGCAACACTCGCCCCTTTCTTAAAAAAGCCTAGATCAGCAGCTGAGATAGAACAAGAACTTACTGCGACTTTAGGTAAAGGTGATGCTGATTCAAGAGATATGCAGTTATATTTACAATTAGCAAAAGCAGGAAGGGATATATACCAGTCTGGGGAAAAACCTCTTTCAGCAGTTATTGATGCTGCTGTAGATAGAGTTCCCGAGACAAGCCAGATATTAGCTGCTGATGCAAAATCCCAACGAGATATTAAGTTAGCAGCGAGAGCAGAATCTAAAAAAGAATCAGAACAACTTGAAGAGCAGAGTTTAAAAGTTGCTTTAGATGCGATAAGCACACAAAACAGAGAACAAGGCGATTTTGATAAGTATGTAATAAATGCTGCTAAAGATTCTTTAACTGCTGGATTAAGCAAAGCACAAATCAATAATAAAAACCATAACAACATCGTAACTCAAAACTTTACTGCTGGTCTACAGTTTCATGGGATGGATGCAACGACTTACGCTAAAGTAGTGAATGGCAAAATAGAAGGCAACCCAGTTATGGTGCGTAGAACAGATCTATTAAGTGATGGTACTAAAGCCCCTAACGGATTAGCTATGATAAAAGAGGGTAAACTTGTGGCTTTGCCTGATGGCTATATAAAAGTAGGTGATAGTGTTATAGCTAAAGGTCTTAAAAACGGAACAATAGATAGAACTAAAGCTAAACCTAAAAACTTATTGATTCCTGATTTGACTGGAAAGTCTCAAAGTGGTTATACACAAGTTGCTGGAGAGTATATCCCTGGAGCAGGATATTGGTATTATCCAGGAGATGGTAAGGATCCAGTAAAAGCTCCTGTAGGCTTTTTAGAGGGCAACGAAAAAGATATTCTACAAGTAGCAGAGCCCGATGCTGTTGGAAGAGTTTTTGTTACTCTTAAAGGTGGAAAGTATAAAACTAAAAGTTTCTTATCAGGTATTGTTTCTGGATCAGGTCCGAATCAAACCTTTACTCCAATGGGTGGTTTAGGCTACTCACTAGAAGCCCCTGTATATGAAAATAATGTACTAAAATCAGGTAATCCATTAGTTAAAGATATAGGAAACTCAGGAGTTACTTATGCTTCAACAGATTCAAATATTATTAAACACGCACAAAGCAGAATCCCTTATTTATTATCAGCTATCAGTGAAATTGAAATGATAAATAAAGAAGCTTTAGGGGATGTATATGGTCCAACTAATACTATTAAAGCTTATTTAACAAATAACGTCGCAGCTTTATTACCTGAGGGACAAAACGCATGGGCTAAATACTATGGTACAGATAGAGGAAGAAACCAAATAGAAACTTTTGGTAGAAAACTTGTACAAGCGATTGCTTTGAGTGATAGATATAATGTTTACGAACAACAAATATTGAGAAGTTTAGCAGGTCAAATAGAAGATGGAACATTCTTCAGAGACCCAGGAAGTATGGCAGTTAAAATGCAAAACTTAAATAGAGTATTAGTTAATGATCTTTCTTTAAGAAGAAACACTATTGATCCTAGCAATCCAAATATCTTAGAAATACAAGCTACTGCTACAGGCACAGAAAACGATCCATTCAATTTTGGTAAAAAAGGAATTGTACAATACTTACAAAACATTGCTAAGAATGATCCTTCTAAGAAAGCGTTAAACGGTAAGTTCCTTAACGTTCCTGCTCCGTTTGTATCCAGCTTCATACAAAATAATCCAAAAGCAAAGTCGTTAAAAACAGAGGATGATGGTTCTTTAACTATTACCTTGTCTAATAGTATGTTCAATTAACAGTAGGGAGAAAGTAAATGGATTTTAAAATAACTGCTCCTAGTGAAGAAGAGGTAGATGCTTATGAAGCTGAAGGAGGATATGGGGGTGTTTTACCTTTTGATTCTCGTTCCAATGAAGAAAAGAAAAGTCAAACTTTTGGTACAGAATCTTTAGTTGGTGCAGCAGAAAAAGCATCTGTTGGAGAGCAAGATCAAGGTTATTTCTCCAACATGGTTCAACAATTTTTCGGTGGCTTTAATGATATTGTATTAGCCTTACCCGATGCTGGAATCAATTCTATTGCTTCAGCTATGGAAGCAGCAGGAGTAGTAGAGCCAGGAACTGTTGACCGTAACTTTTTAAGCAGAGTATTTAACTCAACTGATTATGAAGATGCGAAAACAGTAGCAGGATTTATTAAATATGGTACGGGAGATTTTGTAGGTCCAACCACGACTACAGGTAAAATAGCCAGAGGAAGTGGACAAGGTGCTGCTCTTGCTACCCCTTTCATGGGTTTATCTAGCAAAACAGCACAACTAGGTACAGGAGCTGTTCGTACAGGGACAACGGGAACGGTAGCAGGATCAGACAAAGTAGTCCCAATATTACAAGATGCTGTAACAAAAGGATATGCTTCAGCCCCAGCAACGACGGCTTCACTAGAAGCAGGATTAAGTGCTTTGTCAGGTGGTGGAGCGACTGCAGAAAAAGAAATGTTTGGTACAGAAACAGGGATAGGTGCTTTGACTGCTCCTTTAGCTGGTCCAGCTCTATATTCAGGTACTAAGTATTTACTTACAAATTCTCCAATGGCGAGAGTAGTTAAATGGTCAGTGGGTAAAGGTAAAGATGCTGTTGCCGATATAAAAACTCAAAACAAAATATTGGAAGGACAGAAAAGTGTTCTTGAGGATACCACTCCTGGAGGACAAGCTGCTAAAGGCGAGTTTGGTAAACAACTCAAAGCAGCAATAGATGAGCCTGAGGGAGCAGCTAACTTAGATAGAGCAATAGAAATTGAAGAAAACATTGGTGGTCTTCCAGGATTAAAACTTAGTCCAGCCGAACAAACAATGGATCCTGCTTTAATAAAAGCACAAAGAGATGTAGAGGGCAGAGGTTCTCCCGAATTTACTAGAAAAAATAATGAGAGAAAAAAAGCTAACTTAGAAGCTATAGAAAATTTTAAAACGAGTACATTTAGTGGCGACCCATTAATAGATTCCCCTACTTATGTGATAGATCTAGCTTCTAAAAAATACACAAGTATGTTAGGCAAACTAAAAAATGAAGAAGGAACTCTTGTAAACAGGATTGATGAAGCGAGTAATGCTAGTACAGGATTAATTCCTAAAATAACAAATAGATCTATTGTTGGAAAAAATATAAGGTCAACTATAGAAGTGAATTATAAAAACGCAAAAGCTGTGGCAGAAAAAGATGCTAAAGATTTAGGTATCAATAATGATGCTACTTTATCTACTTTAACTGCGTTGAAAGAAAGCCAAAGTAAGATTAAAAACCTCATACCACAGTTAAAAGGTACTGCAACTATTGAAGAGATAAATAAAAAATCTCTTTCTGGTTCAGGGGTAAATGGCTTATTAAAAAAGTTTGTTACGTTTTTCCCCGAGAAAGGTCAAGATGGTATTACTTTTTTTGATTGGAAAAACTTCCGTGAAATGGCAGGAGCAGAATTAGGTAAACAGTCAGCATTAGGTAATAAACCTCAAGTAAAACAATTAGCTATGCTATTAGAAGAACTTGAGAACATGGGTAAAGCTTTTGGCAAAGTGAATGAGAACTTTGAAACATATAGAACTAATTATTATAATAATGTAATACAACCCTATGAAAAAAGTGCGATTTTACAAGTGACTCAAAAAGCAGCAGGATCAAGTAAAGAGTTCCCTGTATATGCGACTTCTGATGAAAACGTAGCTGAGGCTTTTTTTGCAAGTGATGAAACTTTAGGTCAGTTCATTGGTACTTTCAAACAAAATGAAAGCATGATGAATTCAATGAAAAGTACTATTTATGATAAAGCTTATGATGCAGCGATAACTAAAGACGGTTTAAGTGCTGATAAGTTAAATGCTTTTATAAATAAGAATAGAGAAAAACTAACCACTATTGGTATGATGGATGAGTTCAGCAATACTTCTAAACTGTTACAAAACATTTCTACCAGAAGGCTAGACTTAAACAACCGAGCAAAAATAATAGCAAATAATAAAATGGTGAAAGGTTTAATATTAGCAAATGATAATTTAAACCCAGACAAAATGTTTGATTCTGCTTTACGAGATCCTAAATTAATGCTTGATCTAAAAAAGACCGTTTTAAAAATGGATGATTATGAAGTAACGAGAGCTTTTAATGCTGCGATATTTCAAAGAGTTTTTGCTAAGAATCCCGACATAGCTTCTAACCCTACTGCTTTTAAACAATACTTATCCAGTAATGAAAAAATATTAGACTCAGCTTTAGGTAAAGAACATTTTGAAAACCTTTATTTGATAGCTGATGCTATTGAAAGAGTAAATCTACTTCCACGAAACTTAGGAGAGGGTGTAACTAATAAAACTCTAAGTGATAAATTAGCAAATCTTATTGGTAGTACACCATTAAACGTATCTAACAGGGTAGTTGCTGTAGGAGAAAAACGTCTTGGTACGAGGGCTGCGATTGGTTATTTTGCAAGTAGAGCAATCTCCCAGCAATCCAATATAAGGGCTGATGCCTTAATGCAAGAAGCTATATTTAATCCTCAAATAGCAAAATTATTAGTACAAGAATCTCCAGAGGGTTCTGCTTCAGTGGTTATACCTGAAGTAAAAAGGAGATTAAATCAATTTTTATTTAACTTAGGTATTCCTTTTGGTGAAGAGATGAGTCCACCTTCTGCCCCACCTGTGAAAATAGAAATAGCCCCATTAAGCTCAAATGAAGTTACTGCCCCTGTTGTACAAACAGCAGAGGCAGATATCAAACCTAATATAACAACAGCGAATAATCTTCCTGCACCAAGACCGATGAATACAAATAATAAAACTTCTGTTACCGAACTGTTTCCTTTTGATCCTACTAGTGCTGCGATTGAAAAAAGAAAAACATCAGGTATTATGGGGTTAGCATAGGATGAAGAATGGTTGTTGCAGAAATATTAACAGGGATAGCCCTTGTACAGAAATCAGTTTCATTTATTAAAGAAAACATCTCAACAGTTAATGATATTTCTGGAATTGCTAAACAGATAGATGGATTCTTCTTAGGCGAAAAACAAATGAATAAGGGCAAAGGCAAAGGTATGTCTATTGCTGAACAATTTGGCTCTGTTGAAAACTCTGCCAATGATTTTATAAATATGAAATTGTTAGAAGAGCAACGCAACGAATTAAAACAATTAGTGAATTTACGATTTGGTCCTACTACTTGGGATGAGATAATTGCAGAGAGGGCTAATAGAATATCTGAAGCTAAAGAAGCAGATCG
>JGI24004J15324_10001284_pt1 | contig 9994 bp, 11 predicted proteins | sample LinPmetageLP32_FD_15324 | JGI IMG/M metagenome (IMG submission 15324)
TTCACTGGGGGATTTCAATTTTTTTTTAATGTGAAAGATTGAAGTTGGTTTTGCGGTGAAAGTTGTTCTTTTTTTTTCGCTTTTTTTGGTAGGGGTTCTTTACCCAAAAAAGTTTTGACCGCAGTTTTTTTTTTGATTTTTGTTTTTTTTATTTTTTTTGGTTTTTTGTTAGACGGGAAAGTAGCAGCGGTTGGCGGTGTAGTATTCTTCGCGTCGGTCAAGTGCCATCTGGATGAATTGCCGGCATCCAGTGTATTCAATACCACCCTTATTCCACCACTTCAAATGCTCTTCCACCCCATCACGCCACGAACAATCGTTGCCCGTGAATGCCTTTGCGATGAGGAAGAGATTTTGGTCTTCTTGTTCCCAGCATTCTTCCACTATTTTCCAGCGGAGACCCTGCTTCTTCCATTTAGCAGGAAGGTTTCTCACCGATGGCATTTTTCGGTGGAAGTGATGGAACACAAGTGCGACGACCATCACATCATCATCACTGCCGTAGCACTTGCCGTTGTATGACTGCGGGATTTTGTTTTCTTGGCAATACATCTTTTGGTAGTATCCAACACCACCCGTGGCACCGCTACAACCGATGCCCAACACGCATCGGTCAATTTTCTTGAATTTATCCGCGACGTGCTGGATTGCCGCATTTTCTGCGATTTCCTTGTAGGTGAAGATGATGTCCCAAATATCTCCGCCGAGGTCGCCGACCGAGTGAATTTCTTCTGGGGAAGAACCGAAGTTGATTGCGATGGACATTGTCAATTTATTGCTCTTGTTTTGGTGATGTGTGATATCCAAAACGAAACAAAGTATTTCAATTTTTTTTTAATAGGTGGTTTTGAGCGTTTTTTGTCGTTTAAGGGTGCGAAAGTTGCCTATTTAATTTCGGTCAATTTATTACTTGTTTTGCTGTGAATGTCCAATCAATATTTCTCGGGCAAGTATTTCAATTTTTTTTTACTTTTTTTGTCACTCATTTCTGGTTTAGAAACGAACATTTTTTTTCCACTCATTTCTGGGTTGCCTCAAAAAAGTTGATTAGGAGTTTCTATTTTTTCCAAGACCAAAAGAAATTTTTTATACAAGAGAACAAAAGTGGGGACCCTAGGATTTTATCTTTGTCTTCCTCTTTTTTTGTTCCCCCCGAACTACTAAAAGAAATTTTTTATACAAGAGAACAAAAGTGGGGACCCTAGGATTTTATCTTTGTCTTCCTCTTTTTTTGTTCCCCCCGAACTACTTTCCTACTACATTTAGTAGAAATCAGTGGCGTAAAAAAGTGTAAATCAATAGAAAATGCTTTTCCCCGAGAACTGTGCCGGACGCAGAGCAGTAAATAGGCATAATTGAATTCAATTATGCCTATTTACTGCTCTGCGTCCGGCACAGTTCTCGGGGAAAAGCATTTTCTATTGATTTACACTTTTTTACGCCACTGATTTCTACTAAATGTAGTAGGAAAGTAGTTCGGGGGGAACAAAAAAAGAGGAAGACAAAGATAAAATCCTAGGGTCCCCACTTTTGTTCTCTTGTATAAAAAATTTCTTTTAGGTCTTGGAAAAAATAGAAACTCCTAATCAACTTTTTTGAGGCAACCCAGAAATGAGTGGAAAAAAAATGTTCGTTTCTAAACCAGAAATGAGTGACAAAAAAAGTAAAAAAAAATTGAAATACTTGCCCGAGAAATATTGATTGGACATTCACAGCAAAACAAGTAATAAATTGACCGAAATTAAATAGGCAACTTTCGCACCCTTAAACGACAAAAAACGCTCAAAACCACCTATTAAAAAAAAATTGAAATACTTTGTTTCGTTTTGGATATCACACATCACCAAAACAAGAGCAATAAATTGACCAGCAAAAAAAAAACAAACAAAACAAAAAGTGAAAAAAATTGAAGGACATTGTTTCATTTTGGATATCTCACATCACCAAAACAAATTGACCAACAAAATGACCAACGCCCACACAAAAATGCTCAACCCAAAAAAAATGTTTGCCTCCAACGGGCAACCGGTTATTGACGCCGAAAACAAACTTGACCTCCACTGCTGGTGCGAAGACAAAAAGGGAAACGTTATCTACGACCCGCATTTCCCCGTCTATGAGCAGATGAAAAAATTCCACAGTTGCGAGGGCGCGCCTCTTTACGACCCGGTGCCCGACTGGAAAGTTCTCGCAGAAGAAAGTCTCGCCATCAATGCCGACCGAGGACTTTTCGGCGACTGGGAAAATCCACTCCCATTCAGTTGTGTTTTCAACGCCTACTCCTACGCCCAGGCACACCCAACTGCGAAATTTATGACAGGCAGATTTGGGTGGAAAAAGACGGCAGGCGGCGTCCACTGGGAATTTGGATAAAAAAATAAAAACCAAAAAAAAAACAAAAAACATAACCGCGAAGAAGAGGCGGCGTTTTTTGGGTAAGAAACCCCTAACAAATTGACCAGAAACTCAAAGCAACTAAAAGCAACAAAAAGCAAAAAAAATTGAAATACATTGTTTCNTTTTGGATATCGCACATTCACANCAAAACAAGAGCAACAAATTGACCAACAAAACAAAATGTCCATCACAATCAANTTCGGTTCTGCCCCTGAAGAAATTCACTGGTTCGGCGATGTCGCCCCAGAAATCTGGGACATCATCTACACCTTCAAGGAAGANGCGGAAATGCGAGATGCCGCGGAAATTCCAGACTGGTGGATTGCGAAAATCTGCCGAATGATGAGCAAGGATATGAAGGCGTTTTGCCGAACTCACAAAATCCAGCAGAAATGGAGTTGGATTGGAAGCAGGCAGATTGAGCGCGACCAGTTCTTTGACAAACACGGACGCGGTGATATGGCGCAGAGGCGTGCCCCTCATCAAAACGGCGCGTTTGACCCTTCCACCCGATTGGGTATGGCGGTCAACATTTTGTTCAAGTTGATTTTGGGGAAGAAACCGCAACCATATCACACAAAACACTGGTTGAAGGAAGACCTCCAGAAGGGTTGGTTTTCAGGGACCAACAGGGGCGCAATCACCTACCGAATTGGTATCAGTTGCGCGGAACCAGTTTCGGGATTGTCCCTCTACCATAAAATTACAAAATTCATTCGCCACGACGACAGGCACTACGACACCATTGCTTGGGCAGGAAAATACACAATGCTTGACCGACACACCCAATGGGATTTGAATTGGCGGCAACAGCAAATTCGCAACTTCCTTCAAGCAGGACCGAAAATGTCGTCTGCCCTTGAAAAGAAAATTGCTGACCTGACACCAAAGGCGAACGTAGTCCATCACGTCGCTGCTTTGGCGGACCCTTTCTAAACCAAAAAAAATAAAAAAATAAAAAACCCAAAAAAAGGCGATTAAAGTTCGTCATTTTTTGGGTAAAACACCCATTAAAAAAAAATTGAAACACTTTGTTTGTTTTTGAATATCACACAACACCAAAACAAGACCAACAAATTGACCAAACCAAAATGTGCTTCTCACCAAACAACAACATCGCCGAAAAACATCGCTGGGCAATCCTAGATATTGTCGCTCGTCTGGAAGAACAGATGAGCAACCTCTTTGATGAAAAAGAGGAATGGGACGAAGGACTGTATCTGGAATTCAACACATACATTCAAAAGCAGTGGGGATATGCCAACCATCCCGATTTCCAACGGACAAGCAAAGAAGCAACTGAATGGTTTGATAACCTTTGGTGGACGAGATGGACACAGTGTCGCAGCGAGAAAGGACGTGCCGATGGATGGAACTGGTATGATGGCAACAATTGGCATACCCAGTTGACAAACAATTACTTTCAAACAAATTACGAGAAAGTTGAGACAACTGCTGTGATGGACTTACACCTTCGGTCAATGGAACAGCACGGAGCACGAAAATACTTCAAGCGTTGCTGGAAATTCTGGGGAAGTCAACGACCGGAGAATTTGAGGCACGACGAACAAGGAGCGTATGCCGCGATGGGATTGGAATTCATTACCCACAAGGGAAAATTTGGAAGCGAACTTCAAATATTGACACGAACCAAGGACGAACGACAATACGATATGGGAATTGACCCCACGATTGACACTTGCTACTTTCTCACACCATACGACAAAAAATACGGCAAGGAGGTGTGGAACGACATCTGGACAACGCAACGAAACCATATGGTAAAACACGGAATTGTTTCGGGAATACAACGATACGACAAACTGTTCGGGACAGAGCACGGAATACATACTACCAACACAAAAGTGATGACCACGGAGACGTGGTAATGAATAAATAAATAAAATAAAAATATATATCAACTATTTTTTTATTTTAGTAAATCTTTGTCTACTTTTGCCGCTTTGGTGCTTCTGTTCACAGATGCGTATAACCTAGCATATGCCCACTGTTGTGGACTAGACACGTTTTTTCTTACGCTTCCTGGATTTGAAAAATAAGCACCCTCGCCTTTCTCAAATATTTTTTTTGCGTTCCGGTAAGATATTTTGCTTAATCTTGCTATTTTTGTAATAGAGTTAGATTGGTTGAGTGGTTGACCGTGTTTCTTGTTAAACTTTTGTTTGTTAGTTAATGCCATATATTAGATTTAGAAAATCTAAAGCAAAAAAATTAAAAATTTAATTTTAAAGGGAAGCAACCGAGTGGAAATACATATACACATTCGCTGGGTTATCATTCACACCAGATTGGAGTTGAAGAGTAAATCGGTTCTTGGATAAATCCACCAATCCATCAAAATCTAATCCAAGAGCAAAACCTTGGTTTGATTTGAAAGTATCAAGGGCAACTTGGTTGTGTCCAGTGTTTTCTAAACTNTCAATAAATCGNTCAAGCATTTCTGTCTGGTCATCAATGATGTATGAAACAAGAGCGTTGGTCTGGTCGTTAAACATATACTGGACTTCGGTGATGTTCTGCGGTCGCTGTAAAGCATAACTGTTGTATCCAATCGTGCTGTCTTGGTAAGTCTCAACAAACGAAATAGAGACACCGGAGCACATTGCCGGCACGTTAGCACTCATAGTAGCAGTGCCGGAAAGTGCGTTAGTCTTGACGTTGTAAGTTGTTCGCATACCGGTTCTGCCCGAACCAGGAGCATCCACAACCGACTGGAACGTAACCCGAAGATTACTCAAACTGTATGCCATTCCCGCAGTTTGAGCGCCGCCCCGAATAGCATCAATGTTTCGGGCAAGATTACAGGTCAAAGTGATTGAACCCGATTTGGATTGTGCTAAATCATCTCCGCTCATTGCGTTCAGGGCGCAAAGCGGTTTGATGGAAAAATCAAAATCCTGCGTCACAGCAACACCCGGCGCCACAACGTAAGTGGTGTCGCCCCGTGCCCACAAATCGGTTGCCTCATCAATGTGTCCCCGAAGTTCGCAAATACGGTCGCTGTTAATAAGGTCAAGATTGTCGTTGGAAGCAACAGAAACCATAGAAACAAGTCGTGGATAATTCTGTAAATTTTCAATAAGTCCAGCATTCTGTGCCGAAACCTGAATGGACTGAATAAAAGAGTGGGCACCTGCGTTTCGGTCCCAACCCACACCCTCTGCTGTAAGTCGGTTCAGCGGCGCTCCCGAAGCAGGGTCTGTAATTAGCACGTCGCCTAAAATTCTAACGGAATTTTTGAGAAGGGAACGTCCTTCACCAACGTTGATAATAAAATCAACATTATCAAACTCTGTGTATGATTGTTGAACTGCCTGCGGTTCTGCTTGATGGTATAATACCGTTTGCCTTAATTCGTTATCACTCATTATAAATTAATCATTTATAATAAATTTAAATTTTTTACCCATTAATTACAAATTAGAGAGAACGGAGATGTTGCTTGTAAATGAGGATATCGTTGAGGTCATTCACACCGCCACCGCCTGCCGTGACAATCTGTAAGTCAAGATATTTAGGTCCAGCAGTCTGCGTCATCGTTTCGCAAATAGTGGTATTGTCCTGGTCGTATGCGGTTGGTTGCGTTGGATTGAGATTGGCGTTTGGTTGAATGTTGTAAAACTTCAACTGGGCGTTTCGCCATTCGGTGGTTGGCGAGGCAACATCAAGGCACCGAGTAAGTCGGTCGTAGTGGAGTGGACTTTCAGGCACAACGGAACGGTTGCCCGTTTGTTCTACATTATCAATAGCATATCTGTAAGATGCGATTTGTGTCATAGGCAGTTTAGTTCCGTTAGGACACAAGCAAGCAAAGAAATTGACTGCTGTTGGTTCTACAACATAACCACGAGAGAAGTCGGTGATGGTATTTCCGTTATCTTGGTCCACGGAGTAAGAAACAAAGTTGTATTCATCGCTGGTTGACCCACCATCATTCTTGGTAAAAAGAACAAGTTCAGCACGGTTCACCGCGATTTGGAGATTGGCGGCGTAAGTGTTATCTGCCTCAATAGTGATTTGGTCTACGGCGGCGACGGCGGCAGGAGCAGTATCGTTGGTATACCACGCTGGGGTAGTCGCAATTGCTACAATTCCCTGGTCCCGAGCAAAATCCATTGACGTAATAACGACCGAACGCCCGCCAGCAGGGATGGCAGTGCCCGCAGCAGGAGCATTACCCTTTACGAGGATACGCTGACCGACGAAAAAAGGGCAGTTCATTTCTGGATTTCGGTATGGTTCGGTGAGACCGAGTGCCGTCGCAGCAGCGCCAATAGCAATATTGTTGACGTCATTACAGGCGCCCCAAGTATTACCAGCAGGTGCGACCGACACATCTTCCTGTCCGCCGAGTGCCTGCGATTTCACATCTTTCCAGTTAGTTTCCATATGAATGTGCGTTTCACCGTGTTTATCTGTTGACCAGTCATCAGCAGAGCAAATACCAAAAACATCTTTCAGCGGAACTTTAACATCCCGGGCAAGTTGCCGACTATCTACGCCAGGAATGACGGCATCGTTAGCGTCTAATGTTTGATGGGCAGGTTCAAGAAAATAAGATGATTGATTGCCTGTTCCAAGTTGCCCCTTCGGTGCCGTAAAAGCATTCATATCATCCTTTCTCTCTTCTGCGTCGTGTTCTAAATTCCACAAAGCACATTTAAGAGTATCAACCCGACGGAGACTTTCAATCTGCCCGTGCCTATCACTCCGGATGGAGGCATTACGGACAAGAGCAGTATTAGGAACTTCATAAGCAGTATTGGCGGCATCAAGACCGTTCATCTTTAACATAGCATTCACCGGTTCCGTGCCGTCAAAGTTTCCCGCCGCTGCGTGAGAGAAACTTGTGTTGAAGGCAATGTAAGATTTAGACAAATCAACAACCATACCTCGTGGAATAGTAAAATCCAAAAGATTAAGATTTGTTGGTTCACCAGCATTTAACCATTCATCACTAAAACCTTGAGAAGAAGAAATACGGATAACTTTATCGCTCATTATAAAATATTCATTTATATTATTTTTGAATATTTTACCAATTATTTAAAATTACACGTTTTGTAATCCCGATTGGAATGCGACGTGTGCCTGCGATGGTGGCGGAAGTGCCGCTTTCACAGGCGGATGCTTTCTGCCCGCCGCCCCAGCAAGTCCAGCACCAGCAGCAAGCGTGAATAAATCAAGAAATGGAATAGCGTCTAAAGCAGCAAGTGCTGTCTCACCAAAACCAACAGCAGCACCTTCGCCAGCACCGGCACCGGCACCTGCCCCAGCACCAGCACCAGCACCGGCAGCATCACTCCCTCCCGCAACGACATCACTAGCACCACTACCACCGGCAGCAGTGGAAGGTGTTGAAATATCGCCCGTGGCGCTTGTCCCTTTTGGAATAACATCTTCTTCAAGTGCCTTCGCGGGCACTGTATCATTCGCAACTGTGTCTGTTGCCTGCGATGTGACCTTACCCACGTCAAAAGCAGTATCGCCCGATTTTGCCGCCGCGAGTGTTTGATTGATTAAATCTTCACTTGCGCCTTGGATAGGAGTATCACTGCCCGCTTGCGCCGCCCTCATTGCCTCATCAATATCACCCGGACTTGCCCCGACTGCCTGTTGCTCTATTGCTTCGCCCGCAGGGGTAGATGGAAACGATGTTTCGGTTGGTTGTGGGTTAGGCACCGCCCTCCCAGCATCTTCCGCCGCCGGATTTGCCTGAACTCCTGGACGGATTGCTTTGGATATTTGAGCAGGCGCATCATTGAGTTTTGCTTTGATACTTTCGGTAGCATCGTTCGCTGCTTTCTTTACACCGTTGGTTATTTTTGTTTTCAGTTGTGCTCCAAACTTTTTAACGACTGGGTCATCAAGAATTTTCTTTGTTATACCTTTACCGCCTAACATAACTTTTATACCGCCTAAAGACCCCTCAATAGTTCTTCCAGTTGCTTCCTTCTTTTCCTTTGCTTCTGCTACCTTCTCGGCAACTGCTCCTCTATAATCTGTTATAGTGTTTGATAATCCAATAGGCGCATTCTCAAATACCGATGACATATAATATATAGTTTGAAAAATCTATTGTAAAATTTGTATAATATAATATATAGATGACTGACAAATACCACATTTTCAAGGTAAAAGATAATACGGACAACAACCATCAAGAAATGCCAATATTTGATTTACCATTCAAATTGCTGGTCAACGGCAAATCTCAATTATCGGGGAAGACTTCTCTCGTATTAAACCTTCTAATGAACCCTGACTTCGGGTATGATAAAAAATTCAAAGGAGAAAATATGTATATTGTCAGTGATAACAAACTAGACAATAAACTTAAAATACTTATGGACTTCCACGAGATACCAAAAGAAAATCATTTCCCTTATAATGAAGACGTATTGGAAGCGTTGTATGGAAATATGGAAGAAGACTTTTTGGAAGAGATGGAAGATAACGGCAGAGCGGAAAATCGCCTAATGATTTTTGATGACGTTGGTTATTCAGGAAATTTAAAAAATAAAGATTTCGGTATGATTAGTAAGTTGGTTGCCAACGGAAGGCATCTTAATCTTTCCCAAATATATACATCGCAAAGGTTTTCTATGGTGAGCACAACTTTAAGAAGTAATATCACTGGCGCTATATTATTCAATACCAGTATGAAAGAAGCAGAACTCATTTGCGAAGATATGAACCACTTTGAAACAAAAAAGAAATTTATGGAGATGTTCCGGAGAGAAACTGATGCTCCCCGTTCGTTTTTAGTTGTAAATTATACCAACAAAGACGGGATGTATATGAATACCAAATTTGAGACTATTCACGAATAACATTACAATTACAACACAAGAAGTTTCTAAATTCGCCAGTTTCGTGGTTGTGGTCCATACACTTGTAAGAACGAGAACCATCACCTTTCTCTCCAAATGTTATATTACAATTATCACATTCATTCGCATTTAAATAATGACAATAAAGACTATCATAATCTTCACAAATCAAACCACGGCGTTTCCACTTTGATATTGTATTTGATTTTTTACAAGAAGCGGTTTGGTGATATTCTTTTCTTTTATTTTTTATTTTTTCTTTGTTTGCTTCAATGTATTTTATAACGGTGGTTTCTTTATTTTTTTGATAATATTTTTTAGCGCTAATGCTCTTCCGTTCTCTCTTTTCCTCTTCTGTAAAAACCATATTGAAATAAAGAATTATTATTTATTCATTTCAATTTATTTTTAACCACCCCAAAGCGTTCTCACTGCCCAATAATTAGGCGTATCTTTCAATTTCCACGTAAGTTTACCATCTTTATTCTTAATACCCTTCGCACGTGCTAAATATGATTTTCTACGTTTTTCATCTTTGTGTTGAGTAAAATCTTGATAACGAGTATCACCGAAATGAATTATTCTTTTTTTACCATTTTTCATAACATACACAGAAAACTTCTTGTTTTTTGCTGTTGATTTAAAAGGTTTATACAGAGGTTTATCCATAAATAATGTGTATAAAATTAAAAATTATTATTTATTGATTATATACAATGGTAGAAAAGACAATCCAAGATGTT
>JGI24004J15324_10001288_pt1 | contig 9981 bp, 11 predicted proteins | sample LinPmetageLP32_FD_15324 | JGI IMG/M metagenome (IMG submission 15324)
TGCCAGCCATTATGTGATTCTCCAAGTAGCCGTCCCACTGGATTGGCTCAGTTCTGTCAACGCCCAGACTAGAGCATCAAGTCTATCAGGTGATTTCTTACTGCCTACCGTAAATGAGCAAAGTTGTTCTTCAAGCTCTAAAAACATACCGACATGAGAAACCTTCTTTTGTTCATACAAAGCGGCGATTGGTTCCGCCCTTACCATTTTACCCCTAGAAGCGTTTACTGGTGTATATGATACTTCGTTGTCTATTGTTCTTATCAGACGTTCCACTAAATCGCCACCATTATTCACTTCTGCAACAATGCGGTCAGCTTGATACTTATAGTACATATCAACAGCTAATCGACCCCACCCATCTGGCGTCATCTTACCAGAAACATCCTCTAAGACATAGTACCTTCCATTATCCGCTTGCCCAGCAATGACAATGCCAGTTTCATCAGACCCCTCATTATTGGTTACGGCAGGGTCAATAGCCACGATAATTCTACGCAACTCAGGTACTTCATCCTTACTAACTCTGGTTTCCTCTAGGTTTTTGTAATTCCAAAGCGCACCCTCGCTATCATCAAGAAGCTCTGCGTAAAGCTCCTGTCTGCCTAACCTAGTGTCTGCGTATTTTTCTTTAAGGTTTTCCAAAGCGGCAGGGGCAAGATTTGCCGCATTTTCAAATGTGCTTCCCCTAGTAATCACGAGACCCTTGCGCTTCATTATGTTTCGTATCAACGGCACTGGCTTGGGGGTTGTGGTTATAACGCATTGAGGGTTATCGCCAAGCCGCAGACCAAACATAAGCTGGTCAAAGGTATCTGGATAAAACCAAGCCGCTAACTCATCACACCAAGCCCTGTGGAACTGTGGACCACGCAAACGGTCTGGCTCTGTAGCACTGAAGCCCATTATCTTTGAGCCGTTGTATAGGGTAATCTCTGAAGCTGATGCGTTGTAGCCCTTGCCTCTGCCTGACATAAGACACTCTTGGGGTAGGTTCTTAATGATTCCCGATATACCGCCAAAGGCCACGCGCCGTATATCCCCAAAGGTAGGAGTCACGACAGCAACTTGCACCTCTGGGTTGCGTAAGGCATACATAATTGTATCCATAGCCCCTGTGCGCGTCTTGCCCCACCCTCGCCCTGCAAGAATGAGCCATATATTATAATCACCGTATATCTTTTGAGGCGGAGTTATCTGAGAATCGCGAGCCGTTGATTGCCACTCATTGTACAGTGTGCTTGTAGCGAGATGACCTTGCCTCTGCAATTTCGTCAAGTTGCTCCATAACCTCTCGGAAGGCTTCTGGATTGCTGATGTCTGCACTGACTTTACTTATCTCCTGTGCTTGGCCTAATGCTAATTTACCTATTTTTTGAGCGTTCATGGCGATTTGAGACAACTCTCTTATAGTCTCAGGCTCTAAACCCCCATGTTGCGGGTTAGCTTCTTCGTCTGCAAACCCTCTACGCATCCTTGTCGCCACCTTCTGCAACATACCTTGCGCGATAGTTAAAGCCCTATCATCTAATTGCTTGCCGCTTACCAACATACGCTCTAAACGCTCTGCGTCCTGACGTTGCTCTATTTCAGTCTGGATACGGTTTTTCTCATGTTGCCAGTTTTCTTTATCAACCCACCTGTAGAGCGTTGCCCTAGCCACATCATGCCGCTTGCATAAAGCTTCAACAGCGGGATAAACTCGCTGTCCTTCTGCGTTGGTATACCCATGCACAAACTCATCCCTAATGGTCTGCCTGAGTTCTGGTGTAATTTTGTTTGTCATAGCTCTACGTTATCACAATTTCTCAGTTAATCTCATCTTCTTCTTCAACTTGCTTCTTTAGCAGTATTTGATGCTTACTCACCCAAGCCTTGTTATATTCTGCATCTGCGAACAATTTTGAGAAGCCTGTTATATGCTTCAGACGTAACAGTTCATCAGGCTCCATACCCAAGTGGTTACATACATCGGCATCCGCCCAGCCATTATCAAGCATATTGAAAACCATGTTGGACATACCTGATACGCTGTGTGCGCCTCTGGCTCTGTTGTGCCTTACAGTAGCCGCCATGCGTTCATTGATGTCTTTCTCAATAACCACGATTGGGACACAGCCATCAGTGCTGTCGTATATGTCCTTGTTGTTTTTGCAAGTAAAGTACCTGTGGAAGCCATCAACAATAACGTACTTGTCCTTGGCCTCATCATAGATTGTTACGATTGGCTGAGTATAGCCATCATGCTTTATGCTGGTGTGTAGCAGTTTCATTTCCTGACCCGCCACAGAATTAGGGTTGTAGTCATTTGGCTCTACCTTATCTATCGGCATCCACAGTACGTTGCTTATTGGGTGGTTCTGACTCATGCTACGCCTCTATGCTCTGGTTTGATGTAGCGCAAATCACGCTCTGGTCTATTCCAATCAATAGTCTGCCCTCGCTGTAGCTTGAGGAAATTGATTGTTTCAGGTCTACCAAGAAAGTTCTGCAACTTGGTGAAGTGCCAATCATTAGCCAAGATACACAGGACTTCGCTCTTGTGACGCTCCTCTGCCAGTGCCATGTTCGCAAACTTGGTATCCATTTTCTTAAATTCTTTACGGAACACCTCCCTGCGTTCTTCGGTTTGGACAAGGTTATCTACAAGGTAATCCCTGTACTCTACCCAATCAGAGAACATCCACGGCAATGATTTGACTGAAAACATATCCTTTTTGGACATATGCTTGGCTTGGTTTATACCCCCTAGCCGCTTAGTAAGCGCGTTCCAAGTATCCGCCTCCATCTCATGCAGATAGAATAGCTGGTCAATGGCTGTTTCATGATGAAGGTTAGATACCCTCATTTTCATGGGCTGAATACCATGCCGCCAAAATTCGTTGTAGATTGTGCAGTAATCCCACTCATTATCATGGATTGCCTTCCACACATCTTTATAACTCCAATCATATATTGGATAGAATGTATAATGGCCTAGCTTCTCATTCTCTTTTTTACCCCATGTAATATGCTTATAAGTCTGGCCTGTTGTTAGACCCGCCCTTCTATTTGGGCTTTCCTCTGCCCTTACACCCCCAACATTGGCTATCGTCTTATCAGGGAAGGTATGTTTAAGATACTTGGTGAACATAGTCGTGAACCTGTCCGTACCATAAACATTGTCATGTATGCTGTTAGGCTCTTTAGGCCGCATCCATTCTTCGCCCTCTGCCCAGCAATGCAACCATGAGGATTCCATTGATGCCGCATTGAATAGCTTTATAGGCACTTGTAGCCACTGAGGGTCAACCCTTGGGTCGTTCATAACCTTGCGGACATATTGAATTACAGCATCCCATTCGGCTTCTTGGTCAACAAACATAACCTTGACAGGCAGTTTGCCCTTGGATTCCGCCACCTCTAAACAAAGATTGAGGACAATAGTGCTGTCCTTGCCCCCAGAGAATGAGACTATAACCTCATCAAACTCATCAAATAGGTATTCTATGCGTTCAATGGCGGCATCATAAACATTCTCATCCAAATAGAATTTCATTACATTCCTTCAAATCTGAATGATTTTGCACAATGCGGACACATTACTTCATGCCCCTTTTGTGAATTATCCATGCCTCTTTCAGCGAAAGATGAGTTAATACCATCACTAGCTTTGTTAATGTCGCCTTCAGTTATTTCATCGTAGCTTGTCATAGGCTCAAGATTTGGGCTGAAATCCATCAAATCAAATTCATCGTCCATACCCATTAGGGAAAGGTCAAAACTGCTACTCTTGATTTGCTTTAACTCAGAATAAAGCAAGGCATTATCCCAGCCGCCTTTTTCTGCCAGCTTATTATCCGCTATGACATAAGCTCTCTTTTTTTCTTCTGACCAACCCTCTGCCACCATGCAAGGCACATCAGACAAGCCAAGCTGTTGAGCCGCATACAAACGCCCATGACCAGCTAACACAGTATCCTTCTCATCAATTAAGATTGGTATAGTCCAACCCCACTCACGGATACTATTAGCCAGTTGGTCAATTTGAGTATCGGGATGTAGCTTAGAATTTCTGTCATAAGGTATAAGCTCTGAAAGCTGTCTACGCTCTACCTTATCCGCCGCCCATTTTATGTCTGACATTGTTCTTCCTACCTGATGGCATTGCACTGCATCCCATTTTGGGGTTAAATATACACTAACACATCAGACCACAAAAACAAGTGAAGATAAAATGTTACAGTGTCCAAAATGCAAATCTCCAGAACTAAAAGTCGTAGCCACCAAGCCCAGAGATGTTCCAAAAGGTAAGACCAGATGGCGGCAGTGTCTAAAATGTGAAACTAGGTTTATTACCTTTGAGAGCGTGTTTATCATGCCAGAGCTACGCAAACCCACAAAAAAGATTAAACAGCCTTCACAGCCTCTTAAAACGCCAATAAAGCGCAACCCAATCCGCAGAAAGCCCATGCCGTCTATAGAGGTTGAACCTGATTTTGATAATATGTCAGATGATGAATTAGAATCTTTTATCTTTAATAAATAAAAAAAATTAAAAAAATGCGTTTTATTGTGTTTTAGTTGTTGCCATTGGTAAACAGTTGTGGCAATATAATTAAACAAGGTGCTACAACACCGCAAACCACGGAGAGACCAAAATGGCTAATTACGAAAATTTCAAAATGGGTATTGAGATTGAATTCAAGGGCGTTCGCTTGAGCGTTGTGGAAGCATACATGGCGCAACACTTGCCAGAGATTGCAGTTAAGCGCGAGCGTTACAACCACACAACTCAAAGCTATTGGAAGCTGGTAACGGATGCGACTGTTTCTACAGGCATTAACTACCGCGAAGGCGATGCAATGGGCGGCGAATTAGTAAGCCCACCAATGCAAGGCCAGAACGGATTTGACCAATTACGCAAAGTGCTTTTCGTATTAAATACGATTGATGGAATTCGTGTGGATGTAAACTGTGGTGTTCACGTTCACCTTTCATGGGCGGGTATGGATTTAGCCCACGTTAAAAATATTGTTAGAAGATATTCAGATTATGAAGAGCAAATTGATTGCTTCATGCCAGAATCTCGCAAGGCTGATTTAAACCAATGGTGTTGTAGCATCAAAGGTGGCGGACGTCGCTCTTACCCTCTCCAAAGAGTTTTAGCCGCCACTCGTTTGGAAAATCTCAGCTTTGCGAGTAAGTACCATAAAGTGAGCCTAGCCAAGATTAACGAATATGGGACTGTTGAATTTCGCCAGCACTCAGGAACTACCGATTACACCAAGATTTCAAATTGGGTTAAGTTCCTTATGAGTTTCGTTGAGGCAAGCAAGGATTTAGCACAAGGCGCAAGCACTAACTACAAGCGCAAGAAAAAGATTGCGTTTGGCGAGATTCGCGAACAGGTTGCCGCACAAGGTTGGGACTTACGCTTTGCTGGCACTAAGTACAAGCTGTTTGATTCAGAAGGCCAAATGCGCGGATTCCAAACTATGGAACAGTTGGATGCCATGTATGTTGAAAGCACTCGGACTTTGAACCATAATTTCACAGCATGGTTTGAAACTTACTTTAATGTGCAAGCCGATTCCCTGCTTAACGGAGTAGAGGATTCAGTAAAAGATTACCTTAACCAGAGAGCCGCAGAGTTAGCGGCATAACCACGGAGACAAAAATGACCAACCCGATTTACTTAGCTTACGGAAGCAACCTTGATATGGGGCAAATGGAATACCGATGCCCTAATGCAAAGCCGCAAGGATTTATTCTGCTACCTGATTACCGCCTAGTGTTCAAAGGCGTGGCTGATATAATACCAGCTAAAGGATTCTTCTGCCCTGTAGGGTTATGGGAAATCACAGATAAGTGTGAGCAAGCCCTAGACCGTTATGAGGGATACCCTAACCTTTACAGAAAGGAATACTTTAGAAACAAGCGAACCGAACAGGATTACATGGCATACATAATGAACAGGGATGGGCTTGGGATGCCGCCCCAACAATACTATGAAGGTATAAAGAGGGGCTATAGACATTTCGGTATTGATGCAAAGTACCTGACTGAAGCCCTAGAGTTCACCGCAGAATACGATACGGCGGATGGGCATATACCTAAACGCTACCGTTCAATGTAATAATCATAATAGCCTTTTGACAAACCATTAGGCGCATCAAGGACAGCCCCGCTTTTCCAATCTCTGGAGAGTGGGGTTTGTCTTTCAAACCACCTTGCCACTTTTGATGGGTGGCTCTGCCCTAACAAGGATTTCTGCGCCGCCTTATGTTGGACTAGAGAAGGTTGCGGACACATAACCTTGTTGCCTGTCTTGACACACCACATTGCAAGTCGACTGTCATCATGCTTGAAAGATGGCTTGATGTGTTGCGCTTCCCACGAAAGGAATAACGGTATGTGGTCAGTTGGCATAATAACCGCTGGACCCCAAATGCCATCTGGTATTCTTACCCATCTTGCATCCTGTTCTTTTGCCTGTTCGCAAATTTTACGATTAGCATAAAGAGAGATAGGAGAATCAGGACACGCTCGTATTACTTCATGGACACCCAATAAGAAATCATCACAGACTGTTATATCATCTTGGAGTATCATATGATGAGTTCCATCAATCCTGACCCCATGTTCCCAGCATCTTTTTGCAGTAGGCCATGGTCCAGATTTCCACCAATCAGATATGATTTGAAAATCAATAGTCAGATTCTTAATTGTCTCAGGGTGTATTTCCCTTATTAAGTTTTCAACAGACAGCCTTCTTTCTGTATCAAATGATGCAGTCATGACGGTTACAGAAAGCCTAATCATATTATTTTACCACTCTCAGATTTGGCTTAGACTTTGGATAGCCCCCATTTATAATCCAATACTTGCAACCTTCAAGTTCCCCTGATTTTGTCATTGCAATCTGCCTATCATATAATTGTTGATAAGACATTTGCTCATCTCCCACCATAGGGAATGACAGGCCATTCAAAGTAAAATCAAACCCATGCTCCTCAAGCATCATGCAAATAATTCCCGCTGGCGGATAACCAATCTCCTTGTTTACATAATTGGGCTGATAGCCTTGTGCATAAACAACAGCTAAAAATTCACCATTGAACATATTAACATTAGCGCAGAGAGATTGAATCCACGGCTCAAGATTCATATAATTTAGCTGTCCAAAAACATACAGAGCCAAATCCCACTCGCCATCGCCAACAGATTCTCTGCCATCAAGATTCTCGAATGAATAATCTGGGTACTTCTGCCGCGCTATATCAACCATGTTTTCAGATATATCAATGCCGAAATATTGCTCGCTGGAAAACTGACCAACGGTAATCATGTTTGCCGTTCCACAGCCAACATCCAAGACTTTGCTGTGCGGGTAAAGATTAGGAAGATGCTCTGCTATGATTTCTTCTTCTACAAAATGCAACGGTTTTTTGTAGCGAGAGTCATAGGTGTCAGCGATTTTGTTGTATATGTTTTTGATTTCCATATGAGCAAAGTAACCCATAATGGGGTATGCGGCAAGCCTTAGATGGTGGGTAGGCATTACCAGCTAGGTATGCCCCCATAAGACGAAAGGGGGGCGACCAAACCCCCCTCTCTAACCACGAAGAACAATTAACAACCATGAGGCATCAACGGAACATTCGCAGACATCATATCACTTAATTGTTTTCTGTCCAATAGTTTTGCGAAGGTTGGGTTTGTGTTTCTTCATAAACGTGCTTGGTTAAATTATACTTGAAAAAACACTCCCCAATATTGCCATACAGTCCTTGCTCTCTAATCTTGCGGGTAATTATTCTAGTTTCATCAGTCTCAAAGTCTCTGTGAATAACCAGCCCCACATCCGCCATATTATTCCAGTGAGCCGAACCGCTAACATCATACAGGCTAGGGGCGGGAATAATGCCCTCTTGCGTTCTCTGCATCTTTGCAGGGTGAGCAACCATCCACATGGCAACCTCATGTGTACGACAGAACTGCTTACATCTGCTTATCAAGTCACGAATATGCTCATCTTCTCTTTTGTTGCCATCCCTAGTCGCATCAATCTCATTGTAAGGGTCTATGATAATGCCCTTTACGCCATGCCTTAAACAAGCGGCTCTAGCCTTGGCAAGTAACCAATCAATGGTAGGCACAGACTCCTCTGCTTCTATGAAGTGAAACTTGTCATCCAGAAACATCATAGCTTCCCCAAGCTCACTCTTTGTCATCCTTTGGCTTGGACCCTCATCAAATGGCTTGGCTACAACCTTCTCGGACAACCGCCTTATATGGTTTGCGGTGCTATGCTCTGGTGAGAATACAGCGAATTTCCAACCGTGGTTTCTTGCTAGGTTTACTGCAAGCTGGTCAATAAAATTAGATTTGCCGTGATTGGGAACACCAGTAACAACAGCAAATGTAGATGGCATTACCTTGTAAATATTATCCAATGCCTTGAACCCTGTAGACAATGCCTTCTGCACATTGCCGTCATAAATATTCAAAACCTCTTTCTCATAATCCCTGACAGTGTATAATCCATCTATGGGGTGTGGAGCCGCCAATCCTATAATCTCCCTTAGAACCTCGGCTCCATGCTCCATTAAACATTCATTGGCATCCTTGCATTGCACATCATGAAGGTTTGGGTATTCAATAGTCCAACAACGGTCTTTGCCAAAGCGGTGTATCAGTTCCAGCTTTAACGCTTGCCCTGCCTCATCTGCATCAACTGCAACAATCACTTTCTCTGCTTCATGCAGCCATTCACAGTTCTGCAACGCTTGGAACCGCTTATCATTCTCATCAAACTTTGCGGTCTTGGGTGCGCCATCTGGTAATGATACAGCATATGAGAAACCAGCCTCGTGCATAGAAAGCACATCCATCTCACCCTCAACAAATATCACTGTCTTAGAACCTGTATCATCCCACCACTTTTTTACAGAATCCATATTGAACAGGGTACGCTCTGCGCCGTTCTCCTGTCGAAACTTCTTATCCTTGGTTCTGTATTTTATGTTCACCAGTTGCCCATCTTTGTGATAGGGGAACGCATAACAGGCTTCCTCACCATTACCGAACCAGTTGCTTGTCCTAGTAATCTGAAACGCCGCTACAGTCTCATTGCTTATGCCACGCCGCTTAAACCATTCAAGCATCGGCTGGCTCTCTGCATCAGCCTGTTTGGGCGGTGTAGGGCGTTTGTATTCCACTGGCCTTACATACTGCCCATCGGGTTTGTAGTTAGCCCCAGCAACAGCCCCAGCCCATTCGCAATGGTGGCACTTCCAAACCGCACCCCCATCAGGCTCTATGGTGACTGAAAGGCATTGGTCTGCTTTGTTGCGTCTTGTGTGTGAACATTCTGGGCAAGTGGTTTTATGGTCACCAGCTTTCCAGTTGCGTAACTGTATTTTATTATCAATCAATTTTTGCATTGTTTATCCCGCCAATTGGTTTCTATTCGTGGTTATGGCTTGCGCCTCTGATACAGTTTCCCAACGCCGCTGATTCAGCCATGTGGTCGCGTGGGGAATGTATTTCTTATCTTTACCATGCGTGGTGCGCTTAAAGCTACAGGTGGCTAAAAATAAATCCCTAACCCCTATATCCCTGTCAGTTACTCGCGTCCATGCTTCATAGGCTTTTGCTTTTGAACCATCATTGCGCGGGTATGCGTTCCACCATTCCAAGAAGTCAGGTGCATATTTGTCACCCCTCTTTGTATTATTTTCTTGTTTAAGTCTGATAGTATTGGGGGGCATATTTGTCACCCCCACCCCCTCAATATTGTCACCCCTGCTTAATTTGAGGGTATAGGTGTTGCTAGTCTGTTTGCCGTCAGTGTTATACCTAGCCGTCACCTCAACCATACCATCCGCAACAAGGCTCTTAATCGCCCTCTGTATGGTACGCTCATCACAGCCGCAAAGCTCTGATAGTTTTTTGTATGAAGGGTAACTTGAAAAATTATCATCCGCGTAGTTTGCA
>JGI24004J15324_10001292_pt1 | contig 9967 bp, 5 predicted proteins | sample LinPmetageLP32_FD_15324 | JGI IMG/M metagenome (IMG submission 15324)
ATAAGCAATTTTTTCATTTATTCTTTCAGGAGATATATTAGCTAATTGTGAAGTTAATTCGGGTAAAAGATTATTTTTTGCTTCTTCAGTAAAAGCATCATCAATTCTTTGTAATTCTTTCTGCCTAGTTTTGCTTCGTACACTAGTTTTTGGTTGCTCCAAAGAACCATTTTCCAATGCTAATTCCGTAGGTTCGAGTGCTACATTTTCCTCCACAGCTGCACTCTCTGTCTCCTGTGAAGGGGTTTTCTTTACTATATCCGTTGTTTCTTCATCATTAACTTGTGTTATAGTAGGATTTTTTTCAAATAATTCATCAAGAGTTATTCCAGCATCCTCAGCAACAGCAGTTAATTGTTCTGTAGTAAAAGTAGCACCATCAAAAATATATTTTGGCATAATTTAATTATTAGTTTTATTTTTTTCCAGTTTCAAAAGTTCTTCCTTGAGTTATGTCTAGTTGCAATTGATTAGTTTTGTTTGTTGCGTCACTTTGCACTTTACCCATTTTTTCTTCTATTAATTTTAAAAATTTATTTTTAAAACCCAGTCCTTCTTTACTACCTCCAATACCTGGATATTTACTTAATAAAACAGTATAAAATCTTTTAGCCCCAGCAGTAGTGCTTAATTGAAACGATTCTTTTGCTTTTGGTTTTATACCTTTTTCTTCATCTCCTTTAATTTCTGGAACAATAATAATATTTGTCTTTGCATCATATTCAGGTAATTCAGTATCAAGATATTGTGACCAAGCTGTTGCTGGATTCTCAGTAAATTCTTTATATAATTCTTTTGGAGTTATTCCAATAGTTTCATTAAATTTTCTTGAGTCGCTTTTTACTTCTGGAGTTGCTACCATGCCTTCCTCCATTTTTACATTTCTAGTTTTTACAATATTATTATTAAAAGTATTATTTAAAAATGCTTTTTTAAACTTTTCTTTTTGTTCATCAGTTCCTGTATATTCTCCAGATTCAAATGGTTCATATGGTACTGGTTTGCCAGTAATAAAATCTATTTGACTAGGCCCTAAAATGCTATTATAATATGAAGAAATTGCTTGAGGATTATTTTGATTTTCACTTATAAACCCATCAGCCGCTGCTGTAGCAGGAATAAAAAGTCTATCTTTTACGGCTTCAACATTAAGTTTATTATAATATTGTATTTTTTTTGTCCCATCCTCTAATGTTATTTCTTTACTAAAAGTTTCAGGTGTGTCTCCAGATCCTATATAAAAAGAATTAGCTATTTTATCTGTTTCTTTATTTATTAAATTTTTAACAACAGCTGTTTGTTGAGGTCTTGCATCTTTAAGAAGATCAATATTTCCGGCTCCTCCTGCATCAAGCGAAGTTGATAATTGTTTTGCATAAACAGTATTTAAAAGTTTTCCTTTACTATCGGATACTTCTAATCTTTGCTCTAAAGTATTAGGATCTATAATCATTTTTTGACTTCCAGATGCTCTTCCAGATAAAATTTCCATAGACAACAATTTTTCTGGAGTATTTGTAAGGCTAGTTAAATCTACTCCACCTTCTCCACCTGGATTTTCTCTTGCTATATCATAATTTTGAGTTTGTACTAAAAGATTAGCTGCAAAATTTTTGGCACCATTAACAGTAGCATCTAATTTAGAAAGTCTAGCTCTATCTTCTACTGTACCTACACCTGCTACTATTTTTCTATTAAGAGCAGCATATTCTTGTTTACTATCTCCCCAAGTTTCTTGAAAATCTATACCAGGATTATCAATTGCTACTCCCTCTTGGCCACTAGTATATTGGCCTACCTCAGTATCTACTTTGTCGTACATGGCTTTTATATTTGCCTCATTTTTTGCTACTTGATCTAAATAAGAATTTTTAGAACTTTCAAGACTTTTTTGTACGTTTTCATAATCACTTGCATATGAAAAATCTTTTTCTGCAGTGGAATAATTTAATTTTGTTCTAATTGCCATTTTTATTTTTTATAAAATCATTAAAGCTTAAAAAATTGTCTATACCTGCTTTTTTATTAACCCCTCCAGCATAAGTACCAAGTCCACTTACAAACCCGCCAACTGCTCCGGTAATTGCGGAAGATCTGTCTTTATTTGCTTGTCGTTCTCTATTTTCACTCCCAACCATTCTAGAGTATGTTTGATCAATTTTATCTTGCTCGCGTGCTTCTTTTTGTTCAAATTTCATTACCTCTCCCGCACCTAAATATTTTTGTACTCTAGCTCCTTCTGCTAATTGTTGCCCTTGAACTCTTTGCGATTCTGATAATTGTAATCTTTGCAGATTAGATTCGCCTTGAGCTTTTATTTTTTCGTTTTGTGCCTCCTGTGCCTCTATACTAGATGCAATACCTTTTTTACTAGCTAATGCTGCTTGAGCCAAAGCAGTAGCACCTCCCGCGCTAGCCCCACTAGCTTGTAATGTATCCAATGTATTTGCTAGTGAAATGTCCGCTTGCTCTGCTTGAAATTCAGCAGCTTGAGTGGCAACCGCTAAATTATCAAAAGCATTTGTTAAATTTCCCCCTAAATCTTGTATAAGATTACTTTGATCTCGCGTAGTTTTAGCATACGGATTTATAATAGCTTGTCGTTGGCTTTCTAAGCTTTGTAATTCACCGGCTAATCTACGTTTTTCAGCCGCTTCTTCCGAAGCTCTTTGTTTAGCCTGCGAAGCTCCCAATATACCGGTTAATGCAGCTCCCCCCATTTGAAAAATACCCGCAAGTGCCATAGGGCCTAAACTCTTTATAACAAAAGGCGATGTATCAGTAATAAGTTGCGTTATTTCTTGTACCATTTTTTATTTTTTTATTTTTATTTTATTGTGCTTAATAAGCCGATTCTACATATTCCGATGATACTGCAAATAATTCTTTAGGTCCTCCGTAGTCTGTTACTGTATCTGTAGATATTGTAACTCTAGAAAAATAACCTTTAATACCTGTTATATCAGCTCCCCAGTGTATTTCACCTGGAGCTCTTACGCTATTATTTATTAAGTTAGCCATATATTTATTTTCTTTTCTATTAAATCCTGCTCTATTTAAAGGAGGTATTAATCTTGTTGGAAATTGATTTCCATAATTATCATAAGCACCTTGATTATAACTATAAATTAAAGCGGTTGTATCTCTAGTATTTGTTGTAGCAAAGTTAGCAAAATCTGTATCAACAGATCCTATTCCGGTAAGATCAGATTGAAATTTATCTATTTGCCATCCATTGCTACCCTCGTAGTTAACTGTTTTAAATACTTTAGATAGGCTAACTTTAGGATTAAATATAAAAGTAATACTTGAATTGTTATTTACACCATAAAAGTTGGCTCTATTTACAGCTCTGCTATTATGACGGTACAAAGAAGCTTCTGTATAGCCATTTAATCCGTTGTTTGCTGTATAAAAAAAGTTTTTTAAGCTAAATCCTAATCCAGGTTTATAATTAAAAAAGCTTCCCCATCCATTTATACTATCATCAAAAGCTAATGTAAAGTATTCATTAGTTTCGTTTTCACCTAAGGCATTAATTGTAAAGGGAGAACCACTGGGCGGCTGAAGAGATAATACATATTGTTTATTATACACATCCCACATGCCTACAGCTTTACCTGCAACAAAAGGCTGCGCCTGATCTAATGCACTTAGCTTATCTCTAAAAAAGTCATACATTCCATAACGTTGTATTTCTTCAATGCCATTGCCGCTACCTCCTCCTGATAATCTTAAAACAGCATTTCTGTCTTTATCTGTGAAATATTTTCTAAAGCCATAAACTGCAAAGCTTTCTGGATTTCTACTAATTCCAAAATTTCCTGCATAAGCTTGAGGATCACCTATAACCATATTACTAGTTGTAACAGTTGGATTACCTTCTGCTGAATATATTATGTTTTTATTTATAGGAGCTCTACTAACTTTATTTTCTTGAAATATAGTTAAATAATAATCTTCTGCATAAAGCTTTTGTATTGAACCAGCAGCAGGATTTAAACTTTTAGTAATATCTGTTCCAACGCTAAACACATTAGTATTGTTAATACCGGTAGTAGAATTAAATATACCAGAATATATTAATGAATTGGTTCTAAAACTTGCGTCAGGCTCATCTTCAATTAAGTATGCTCTAGGACCAAGACTAACAGAAGTATTATTATAACCACCTCTTATTCTAGATTCTTCTATTGCCCAATTTTTATCTGTAATATTTGTATCAACACTTTCTATATTATTAGGTACTGGTCTAGGATATCCACCAATTGATTCAGGTATACCAAACGAACCATTCCATATAGGCTGTTCCGTTGGGGACAAAGTCTTTTTTAAAAAAAAGCTATTAAAATATTTTACTTCTATAATTGCTGACATAGTTTATTATTACTTATTTATACACTTAATTACCCTTGATAAGTATTTGGTATAGATCCAGATGCTAAATCTTTATTTCCAGATGCATTAAAGTATGCGGTCCATCTTCTTTGTGTTGCAAAGGATGAAGATATAGTTGAATTTCCAGTTGTGCTTGTGCTAGAGTAATCAGTTCCATATACTGTATTAATTGAAGACCCATCTACAGGTGTATAACAATACCAACCTGCACCTGTTGGCGGTGTCCATGATTGAGTTAAATCCGCGTCTAAATAAAATTTAGTTATATATTTTGAATGCCATTCTCTAGAAAAAACTGTATCAGTACCGCCTGGAAAAGCACTTGCTAGTAACGATGTGTTTGAACCAACTTTACTTACCGTATATTGATAAGAATAAATGTTAGAACCACCATATATTTCTGGATAATAAAAATCTCCAAAATCAATAGAAGCAGAGGCTCGTAATTGTAAAGAATTAAAAGCGTCAGCTGGGCAGTTATTAGACCCATACCCTACTACAATTGGACTAGCTACATTTATAGAGCTGCTTCCTCCCCAAGGGTATCTTACTATTAATCTATAGTCTCCATATTTATCAGGTATACTATATCCCACAGGGCTTTGTTGTTTCCCTATAGCAAAAACTTTTCTAGCTATAGAGCTTTGTTCAGGAGATGTTGCAGTTTGTTTTCCTTGAGTATTTGCTTCTAAACAATCTGCTTGATTAATAATAGTAGAAACACCAGAAGGATAACTATTAACCCCACTAGATAAAAAATATTGAGGATCTGTTATTTTATTAATAATTCCTTTTCCAGCAACATCGCCAGAAGTTGGAAAATTACTCAAACGATTAATTTGTGAACCGCCAAATTTTATTTCTTTACCCTCTATATCTGTAGCGGTTACCCAACTATTGCCGGAATTAAAAGCTCTGTATTGAAGATAAATTGGATACATAATAAAAGGATAGCTGTTATTATCTATATTTCCTAAATTAAATGGTATTTGATTAAAATTAATATTAACTGCAACAAAAGCGGTGCCTTGTGATAAACCAGAATCCGCCTGGGTTAATGCTTGAGGGCCTGTTTTGTAGTAAAATGAATTATTATTTGTATTAGACATTGCAAAGCTAGCACATGTGGACACACTAGACACATCTTTTCTTTCTCTTCCTAATGACGCAGTTGCAAGAGGAGCATTTGCACTTAATTCTAAACCTGTAAAAGGAGCTCTTATATCATTACTTTGTGTTGTGCCAGGAAGAGGGGTTGAACCAGCTGCATTTGTTATATTATTAACAAAGTACACGGCGCCTGAATCTCCTCCTTGACCCGAAGCAGATACTCCTCTTTTAGAACCAAAACCAGGATTTATACTAGCTTCTCCAAACACTACATTAACAATTGTGTCATTTGTTAATCCTCCAGCGTCAGTTAATCGTATAGTTAAAGGATAGGGGCCTGACAGATCTTGTTGTGTAGACAAAATAGCAGTATTAGTATCTGCAACAGCAGTAATTTCAAAAAGGCTTTGATCTACTGGAGAAATTATAGACCACCCTAAATTTAATAATTTATCAGTACTACTTAATGCTCCATTTTCTCCATATAAAGTAGCTAAAGTACCCATATCCCCCGCTGATTTTTGTAAAGTATAAGGGCTAGTTAGTGGATTAATAATACTTCCATTTGGCAATTCAATTTGTGTAATAGTAGGGGCTACATTTTGTAAAGGTAAAATAAATTCTACAGTAGAAGGAGATGCCCCAGCGGGAGTTAAAAGTATATTTAAAAAATATTTTTTATTTACAAGAGCATTTGGGCCATAATAAAATTCTCTAGCTGTTTTAATTTCGTATCGATTATATGTTTCTGGCAGTAAAGGATTATAAGTATTTCCATTTGCAGCTAAAGAATTAATAGTAAAATAATCACTAAATGGAGTAAAATTTTCAATAGATCCTGTTTCACTAACTGTATAAACAGCAGTTATGACTGCTGTAGAAGCCCCGTTAAAAGGATCACCTATTGAATTAGTGGTAAGAGGAGCCCATTGTGTTGTTATTATTGAACCAATAGCTTTAGATTCATCAAAATTTTGAACATTAGCATTATAAAGACCAGCTACATTGTTTGTTCCTGTGTTTATAGCTGCATTAAGATCGTTTATTAAGCCGCTTGTGGATGTTTCATAATATATATCTAATCTAGATTCTACAGGATTAGTTTCATAAACAGCTAATTTATAAGTATAATTTGCGGGCACTGTAGTAAAAAAAGCGCTTCCCATAAAAGAACCATTTGTTCCCGAACTTTGAGTAATTCTAGCTAAATATGGATTTGATTTTGTTTGATAAACATCTTCATAATCTTCAGAATCAGTGCCTAATATAAAGTTTTGCTCTGCGATTGTATTTACAGTACTTGAAACGCTACCAGGAAAAAATTGTTGATTATAAGTAGGAGGGCCAGCTATATCAGGCGTTACTCGCCCAAATAATTGAACTGAGCTTCTGTATTGTTTTTGTTCTGGTCCAACTTCTGATAAATCTCTAGGAACTTTATTAATATTATCGTTTATTAAAACTATAAATCCAGTATTATTTGTATTATCACCGTCAGGCGAAACACCCCCTGGATATGCGTTTAAAGCACCTGGAAGATAAATATTATAATAATCTTGTTCAAATTGTTTAACTACAATTTTATATGAATACCATCCTAAAGGATTATAATTAGCTAATCCTGTATTTCCTGTAAATAAACCAGGTATTCCGCTTCCAGCCGGGCCAACAGATTCTATGGGATCATTAAACAAAACCTTAAGAGCATCTCCGGGCCATGCTCCTACTGTAGTGTCCGCAGATGATCTATAAGGATTATAATAGGTTGAATTTGCAAAAGTATTGCCTTCTTCAATTGATGTTGATTCTGGTACCGCAGATAGTATTGTACTAGAAGTTCTTCCATATCTATCAGATAAAACAATTCCTACTTGATAATTTCTATTTTGCTTTAATGTGCTATTTGGATATTCTATTATGCTAGTAGTACTAGCAGAGGGATTAACACTATCTATTAAAAAAGCTGATTTATTAAATGATCCTGCTTTATAATTTAATCTAGCTGGAGGAGTATGCTTGTTTTGAAAATTAGCATAAATAACTCTATTACCAGAAACTTCTTGTCCAAAAGCCCTAACTGGAGTTTTATCATATACTCTTATAAGATCTGATTCAGGTAAAGTTTTATAGGGTTTAATGCCTTGATATACATAATTAATAGTACTATCTGTATCTTTTTCTAATTGATCTAATAATATTGTATCAACAACTTGTACAGCTTGACCATCTGATTCTTTATAAACAATATCAATTTCTATAATTTTAAGCTTAGAAAACAATGTTGACCCCGTAATAATCCCGCCCGAAATATCTAATGGTAAAGGGATGTTTAAAGTAATTTTATTTACTTTATTCTCCATAAAACTAACAATAGTACTTCTATAAGTAGATTCTTGATCTCCAGCTAAAAAATAACCATCTTGTTTAGGTATAAAACATTCTTGAGTAAAAGGAGCAAGTGTAGAATATTCGTTATCATCAAATCTAAATCTATAACTAAATCTTACAAACTTACTTTCTAAAAAATTAGGATCTCCAGGATAAGTTGCATCTTCATATGGATTATTTGTTATATCATCAGGAAGATTTGGGCTAATAACATCTTGCATGGTGCATTCGTATGCATTATTAGCGGCCGCAACAGAGCTTTGTTGATATAAATTTATAGCTTCATAAGGTGCAAACTTAGCAACTGATATATGATCTTCCGAAGTATAATATCCAGCTGCTTTTGAAATATTTATTTTTCTAGGTTGATTTCTATTATCAGTCCAAAACAATAAGTTTTCTACAATGTTTATTCCATAAATAGGATTAGTAGTTGAAAAATTTAAAAAAGCACCATATACTATTTTTTGAGTATCATAAGGAGGTAAAACATTATAAGAATAAATAAAATTATTTTTACTAGGATTATATGTTATTTCATTAGGAAAACCAGGATCAGTATTATCAGTTAAAAAAAAGTAAGCCATATCATTAGAAGGATCTAATACATAGCCAATTATTTGTAATCCACTTAATGTAGGATTTAAAGTTTTAAAATTTTGTATACTTTCATTACCTAAAACATTCTCTAATGCGCCAACATCAGGCCCTTCTGATTTACTTACTTGTATATTAACCCCTTGTCTATATTCGCCCGAAGGAACAAGCCTAGAGTCAAGGTCTAAATTCATTTTAGACTTTATAAAAGCATTTTTAACTTCAGCCATTTAATTTATGATTTAATCCATTTAGATTTATTTCTCATTACTTGTACTATTTCATCTAATTTAATATTAGATAATCTAATTTTAGCATTTCTTAATTTTGCACTTTTTTCTCTTTTATATCTATTAACTAAATACTCAGGAGTATTTGCCTTTGTGGCTAGCACAGCGTGATTTATATACGAATATATTGCCTCTTCAGCCATTTTAGGAACTTTCATGTCTTGATCATATGCTAAGCCATCAGATATATATTCTAAAATAATAAGTTTATTTCTTAAATTACTAGAAAACGACATCTTGCCTTCTCTGTTATTTATAGTAAACCACCCATTTATTTGTGATGTTTCTGGATTTAGCCCATATCGTTGTCCTAAAAAAGCTTGTTCAAAGCCAAATTGCCTAAATGGACTAAGTCCAGAGTTAATTGCATCATTATTAACATTTCCAACTATTAAATTGTCATTAGCTCCTGCCCATCTTGATTCTGCTATAGATGTTGAATCTAAATCTTCATCAAAATTATCTTGAATAGGTATTCCTTGCCAATCTTGAGGCAATAAACTTTCTGGGTTTGATGTTAATGTTGTTGGATATATAATATGTTTAACGCCAAGATTGTCAACCCATGAAGTTTTAACATAATTAACATAATCTTGAGGAATAGGAATAGATAAATTTGGTGGTATAGTTGCTTCTTGTGATTTTATACTTCTTAAAGTATCATAACTAAATTCTTGTAAAGCACGCTTAACATGAAATATTACATCATTACGTTTTACATTTGCAATTATTTTACCGGCACCTACATAGCCCACCATAAAGTTTGTAACTAATTCTGGTATACTTACATATTGATAGCCCCCATAATTGTTTTCTACAATATTTCCATATGCATCTCCATTTCCATAATTACCTCCTGTTAATACTTTTAATTGTATTACTATTACAGTAAATTGTGCAGGTATTGCAGTTATAGTTATAACATTATTAACAACACTATAAGCTTGAGTATATTCGGTAAAACTACCGGCTAATCCTGTAGGGCTAGTAAATAATTTAAAATTATTTAATCCATAATCAACTTCTGTAGGGTCAAAGTTTCCAAAAACTAAATTTGTATTAAAATTAGCAGTAAAAACATTAATATTTCCATCTGCAACAAAACTTTGTGCGCCTTCGTAATATTGTCTATTGGTTTCTTGTATTAAACCACCATCAGGTTTGGCCATAATTTATTAGCTTTT
>JGI24004J15324_10001295_pt1 | contig 9957 bp, 10 predicted proteins | sample LinPmetageLP32_FD_15324 | JGI IMG/M metagenome (IMG submission 15324)
CTTTACTCTACCATACACTACATCAAGAACATAGTTTATTGTTACAGCATTAGCAGTAAGAGAACCACATCTTGCTCCTACTTCATTTTTAAGGAAATCAATTAATATGCTTTCACTACTGTTTACCAGAGACTCCGCAAACTCATGGGGTACTTTTAAATCCACATAACTATAAACAAAATCATAATGTGGAGAAGGGGATCCGTGTAAAATATATTCATCTTTTATAACAATTCTTTTTACACCATCTTTATCATACCATATAGCTCTAAATGGGGTCAGTTCTGTAGGAGGACCAAAAGTTTCAGATAAATGCATTGCATATTTTACTGGACTTTTATTCTTCCAAAGCATATACGGATTAACCATATCGCTTATATCTTCTTTAAGTTTTTTAAAAGTTTTCATAGTTTCTTTTTTTTAAGTTTAATGGTGGCCCATCCTCGTTCATCTTTTTAGTCTTTTCTTTCATCATATTAATAAATTTTCTATAAACAGAAGCTGCTGTTGATTTACCCGCAACCTTTGCTCTTTGCTCCATTGCTACCGCTGCTTGAATCTTATGTGCGTGAGTTCTTCCAGATCTTGTAATTTTTGAGACGCTTCGTTCTGCATCTTTTGATGTTGCGAACTTGAGTCCATGTATAGTCCCTTTTGGATCTTCATCTGTGTAAAGGTCTGAGTGTTTGTCTGATTTGGCTGGTTGATTAGCCTTCCTAGGAATCCTAGCTGCTTCATATAATTTTCCTTGTTCTCTGAGTTCTTTAAATTTCTTCATTAACTGTTGTCTTCTGTTGACCTATAGGGTAAATTTGCTATGTGGATCCATGAGAGGTGTAAAACCAATATTGTTGTTATTTGTTGAAATTAAGTCTATTAAATTCCTCACGGTCATTAAGTTTTGTTGGTCTATTCTTTATAACTGCTACAGAACCCTCAGGCTTAACCTTCTGACCATTAACACTATGTTCGTATTTGTTGTGAGTTGCTAAAGAATTAACTAATACATTCTTAGCATTCTGAAGATGTTTATGTACTTCTAATGTCTTAGTAAAACTATTAACATTATTTTTAATATGATCCATATGCTTCTTACCAGCATCTAAATGTCTATTTTTAGCAACTTCTGTCTTAACTGAATCTGCTTTCTTATTAAAAACACCATTTGAATGTTCCATATAACCCTTTACGGATGGTTTCGTACCATCACGTATTGTTTTATTAATATGCGTTTTAAGCATTGAATCATGACCATCTAAATGATTGTAATTTTTAATTGTATTATGAGCATCAATTGCTTGTTTCATATGACCAGCAAATTCTTTTTGTTTATCGTCACCGTGATTAATCTTTGTATGATCAATTGCTGTTGATATAATATGAGCATCTGGATGTGGTTTAAATGAATTAGTGTTATGATTATATTCTGCTTTCATTCCATCTAATGTCTTTCCAGAATAAGCTGTATGCACTGCTACACCAATCTTTGCTTTTGCTATCTTTTTACCTTCTTCAGAATTATGTGGAGTAGAATATGTTATGGTGTTAGGTGTAAAATGATGCTTACCACCTTCTGATCTAACATCTCCATCATCCTTATGATACATCAAATCACCTTGAAAGACTTTTCCTTTTGGNGTTGTCTTAGGTAAATGATCTAAAGCACCTTTTAANTTNGAAACTAAACCAGGNGCATGTCCATGATTCTTTTCTATATCATCNTGTGTGTAGTTAATTTTTGGATTCTTATTAAAGGCTGACTTAGATGCAACAAAGAACTTTCCATTCTCAGGATGATGTCCAAACACAACACTAGGAGAACCATCATATTTAGTCGATACAGACGCGTCAGACTTCCTCTTAGAGATTAACTCATTCGTATGATGCAAAGTATTAAACGCATGCTCAAAACCGTCTTTACCAGCGTTTATATGATGATCTTCAGCATGTTCTAAATGAGTTAATTTAGTCTCGTCTGCTTCTAAGAGTAACTCTTCTTCTTCTATTAAAAATCTATGAAATCTCATTTATTTGTCCTGTTTGACTTTCTTGGAAATAACACTTTGTGCTAATTTAATAACAACAGATGCTCTTATTCCTCCTGAAGAAGGTTGACCGTATGTTTGTAAACCTACAAGTTCCACCGAATTTCCATCAAAATTTAAAATTTTATCTTTAATAATACTATCAGTTAATTTTGGAGATGATGTATTTGAATCTGTACCTTTAAAAAATATAAATTCTTTATTTGTTTTATGAACTAAAACAAAATAATTGTCATTTTTGTTAACAAAATGATTTCTTATTATATCAACAATTTTTTCTTTTGAAGTCGAATCTCTAGTAATAAAATATTTTGAAGGTAATTTCCCATAATTACTTATTCCAACATCTCCGCTAAAACCAGCTATATTGTCTTTAGTGTTTTCATTTTTTCTAATCCAATCAATATAATCAGTAAGAAAATGTGTACTACCATAATCGTTTATTGATTTTACTAATCCTGGTTTGGCACCACTAGCTAAAACTTTAGCTATTTCATTAATTTCACTATCATCAACTCTACTTCCACCTCTCCTAACTGTTTTGTCAAAAACACCTATTTTGTTATTAAAATTATCTGTACCTTTAGTCTCATAATTTTCCCCATTACCTACAACATCAGCGGTTTTAACCCCCCGAGAAGCTATAGATGTAATATATACATCTAATTTTGTATTTAGATATTCAGCCAACATATCCTGTGTCACTGTACCGGTACTAACTCTAGCACCAGAATCTCCTGGCTTAATAACTATTACAATAGGTCTTTCAGATATACTTGCTGGTTTAGGAGAATATATTACACCTGTACTACTTAAAGATTTAGCTCGTGTTCCAAATAACATTTCCCCATTACCAATTTTATCTTTAGTTAATAATTCATATTTTTTTGAAGAATCAGTAATGTTTGTATTTAAATATTTTAAATATGTTTCTAAAAGTTTTGTTATTTTTTTAGTATTAGTATATGAAACTATTACATCTCTCTTATTGTTAGACTTCAATACCGCTGTTGAACCTAATTTGATATTTTCTGATGGATATTCTTTTTGTAGTCTATTTAACAGAATATTGGTTTGTTCTTTTGCAATTGTTGTCATAATATTATTTATACCTTTTCAATGTCATAAAAAAACCCGCCGAAGCGGGTTTAGTAAAAAAGTGCTAGTTACGACCATTAGCGATACTTTTAGGAGGGTCGGGAGGAAGAGAGGAGGTTGACCCGTATCCGTATTCCATCATTTAACTAAAAACTGATGATCCTACTGAGTTATAAGCTGCAGCAACCATAGCTCTCGAAGGAGAACCAATACGATAAGTTGTCTTACCACTCTTAGCTTTATTACTGTAGATTGCATAACCATCTTTACGTAGCTCTGAAATACGAGCAGCAACTGATGCTTCTGTTGATTGGAAAAGACCTGCAAACTGGCTAGCTGTAAAAGCCTTACCGGTTTGTAACTTAGTTAATACTTTTGCTTGCATTGACATAAATAAAACTCCATTTAGTTAATAATTAATTTCTCTACTACAAAGACTAGTATACAGCAATATATACTTTTGTCAACGTGTTACTTAATCTTCTCAACTAATTTAGATAAATGGCTTGCATTAATAATTTTCTCTTCGAGCATTATCATAGCCATATCTGTAGCACCTTCTACTTTGCCTGATTTAAAACAAATATAGCATGCAACGACTAACAAAATTAATTCTATGAAAAGGTATATACTAAACATATTTTATCCAATTGTAGGTTTTTTTAAGCAATCTTTTTTTAACCATACTCCATTTAGTTCTTTTAAAGGTCTGCTTATAATAATTATAAGAAGGTAATTTTCTAACCTTACTAATATTTTTTAAAATGTTATATGGGTCTTTACCAGGATAATGATATTTTATTTCCATAGCTATATCATGACCATATGCATCTATCTCATCTTTATCAGCAAGATACTCTCTCTCCTCATTCAAAGATCCTCTAAGATCTCTAAAATCTAACTTAGCAATATCATGACAATCTCTGTGTTGATATTGTAATTGGTGGATGGTTTCATGTTGGATAACTTGAGATAGTAAAAAGGTCCATTGATCATAATCTTGGTGATCTAGTCTCAATGTATTTTTTTTAGATGAGACATTCAATACAATATATTTTCTATCTTTATTAAAGTCGTATACACCAGATAGATTATATTCATCCTCTTCAAAATCATCATACTTCTCAATCTTAAACTTAAGATCAGCTGGAAAGTTGAATATTATTCCTAGACGTCTTCTAATAGCTGTATAGGTGAATTCCCCTACAAACTTATCTAAGTTAGAGTCGAATGTATTATGAATTTTTTCAGAAAGATACATTATACTTTTATACCCGTAAAGTCTTTATCGAATAAATTACTAAATGTACTTTTATCTATTTGGTCCATATCTTGATTGCCTGAATCTATCAAATCAGTCTGAGCTGTGTTTTCCACATCATACAATCTCATTTTAGCTCTGTCAACACCAATCATAAATTTTTTGTGTAGATTGGGATCGTTGTATCTATTTTTTAATTGCTTAACTAACATCTGATTAAGTTGTTGTAGTTCATCTGATGATATTAAAGCAAACATAAAATCTGCAGTAGCTGGTAGACCGAATGATTCGGATGTGTCTGTCAAATCTACATCAGTTGAATTATAACCACTTCTATTCGTCTGAGTAGCTGACATAACAGGTAAATTAAATTCTACAGCAAGACCTCTTAGTTCTTCAGCAATCGCTTTTATATATATATAAGAACTGACTCCTGCACCTGGCTTATAACGTGATGAAGCACATATGTTTAAGTAGTCAACAAAAATAATATCTGGATGGAAATCCTTCTTTAATGATAGCTCAGACAACAATGCTTTAAAGTGTCCACAGTGTGCAGTAGATGTTGGATATTCTTTAATAATAAGTTTACCATTTGTCTTTTCAGAATATTTTTTAATTCTGTTATTGAACATTGTTTTAGGTAAATCTTTAATCTGACTCATCTCTACGTTTAATAAGTTAGCGTCTAATCTTTCTGCTATTCTTTCTTCAGCCATCTCCATTGTAATATACAATACGTTCTTGCCTTGTGAAAGAATATTAGAAGCCATATGACACATGAATAATGATTTACCAACACCTGTACCAGCTAAAGCTATGTTAAGTGATTTGTTTGGTAATCCACCATCAGTTATCCTATTGAAATACTCAAGATCAAATGGTATCTTGTTTTCTTTGTGATTGTAGAAGTCAAATCTATCTTCTGCATTCTCAATGTAATCATGGCCAACTGAATTATCAAAACATATATTCAATGCGTTTTGTAATAGTGTAGGAATTCCATCCTTGTGCATATCTTTATCTTTACCATCTATAATACCAATGGATTTAACAATAGAGTTGTATAAGGCTTTGTCTCTACAAAACTTCTCTGTTTCTTCAATTAACCATTCTTTGTTTGATATTTTAGATAAATCAAACTGCTTTATTAATTTGTATGTCTCTTCGAACAGTTGTTCTGGCAAAGAGCTATCTTGAAGTGAAACCTCGAGGGATTCAATTGTTGGTGGTTTGTTATACTTTGTAACAAAGGAAGATACTAATTTAAATAATTCTTTTTCACTAGAATCACTGAAGTATTCTTCCTTTAAAAAAGGTATAACTTGTCTTAAATAATCATTGTCAACTATTAAGTTCTTAAGTATTGCTTTCTCTATTTTGTTCTTGTTCACGATGTGTCTCTACCGCCTCTCTTAATATATCATTTACAATCAAGTCCATTACTTTTATGAACTTCCCATTTTGTGTATTTTCTATTGGGACCAATTCAGGTATGTGTATAAGTTGATATCCTAAATCAATTCCAATACCATTACTCTCTTGTGATATTTTATCTACTGTTAATTCATCTAACTGAACTACTACACCTAAGTAATCTCCTGATAGAACTTCAAAACCCCATTTGTCGTGATCAACAAACCATGGCTTATAAAGGTCATCTCTAAGTATGCTTGGCATTATCAAACTCCTTTTCTAAATCTTCTTCTGTTAAACTTTCATTTATCATACCTGAACCACCCGTCATAAATGTCTTTTCAATATACTTTTGAAATTCTTTACTAGCAAGTATTGGTACCCAAAAGTCTTTATTGTTTGTATCTTTTAATCTATATTTTTGTTCTTCACCTCTTTTACTATACCATCCATTTGAAGGTTTAGTAACAAATCCACCAGCTAATCCAACATCTAATAGTCCAGACCATTTACTTATACCGCCATCAAAACTAACCTCGACAGCAATCTTTGTTTTTTCTCTAACAAACCGAGACTTTTCAATATTCACAATAAAATTATATCCAGTCAATCCATCTTTATCTTTTTCTTGTTGTCTACCAATAATAAAGATATTATCAGCTGAATAATAGACACCTGTACCTCCTGATACAATATCTTTAGGATATAAACCTATCTCTTTATATGTATGGTTAACAACAACCATTGGTATATCTTTAAGTGTTAGATGAGGTGTTATCATTCTAAACAAAGACTTCATTTGTTTAGCTCTTGACATATCAGCAACAGACTTGCCAGATAGTGAATCTTCTACTTCTTTTCTTGATGCAAGATTACCTACAGAATCAACTATAATCATAATTCTATCACCACGCTCAAGATTATTCAACTGAGCCATACTATCGTGTTTAAGCTGCTCTACATCAGTTATAGGTGTATGTATGACACGGTTAGTATCAATGCCAAATGCTTCGAAATATGATTGAGGTGATCCAAACTCTGAGTCATAAAAAAGTATTACAGAATCTTTATATTTTTCCATATAAGCCTTTGCTAATAGTAAAGCAAAAGCTGTTTTAAAATGTTTAGATGGACCTGCAAACACAGTCAGACCAGGTGTCAAACCACCATCTAACTTACCAGATAGTGCAACATTCAACATAGGTACAGGTGTTTGAATCATGTCTTTAGCATTAAAGAACTTTGATTCACTTAGTATATTTGTATCTTTTATCGTGCTATTTCTTTGTATCTTCTCTAATAAGGAGGACATAGTATACCTTCGCAATTTCCAAAATGTATACCAATTATAACACTTATTGCTATTAATAGCAATGTGATTGTTTCTCTCATTCAAATAACCATTCCAATGATGCTTGTTCTTTTATTTCCCAACCAACACATTTTATAAGAGAATCTAATGGATCTAAAAAGGCTTTTTGAAACTGCAGATCGTAGTTAAGATACTTTTCCAATCCAAACACTTTAGGTATTTCTGATTGGAATGTAATTACATTTATACCAACAGGGTTAGGTTCTTTAAGATATAAAAACTTAATCTTATCTCCTTCATATAATAGCTGATGTTTTGCCTCAAGGTCATTCTTACGAATAAGATGATTAAACATCAAAGCACCTTTAACGTGAATTGGTGTACCTTTTCTGAATATGGTAGCAGGATCACTATATGCTCCAACATTATTTACGGTTCGGGGAAAAGCAATCTCTTGAGGAGTTAACTTATGCCATCTTTCTTCCATATCCGTTACAAACTTTTTAAGAGTTTCTTCATCCTTAGTTAGAACAATACCAACACATTCTTTTAAAGCAGTTCTAACAGATTGTGGTGTAGATGATCTTACAATCTCCATACCTTGTACTTTTATTCTAGGTGGATCATAAACAACACCTTCTGAATCGTGAACATTAAGCGCATATCTTTTTTTAGCTAACCAAACTCCACTATCAGCAATAACTTCTCTTTTAAAAGTTATCTTTTCATCATATACATTTAAGTATTTGAATATATCATCACAAGCCTTATCAATAACTTTAGATAAACTTTGATCACAAAACTTATTAAGAAGATCAACAATTTCTTTATTAGATTTACCAGAAAAGTTTTGTTCTACAAATTTACCAAGTGTTATGTATGTGGAATCTGTATCAGAGTAAAATGAATATTCAACATCTTTTGTTTTACATACTTTATTCAGATACTCATTTAACTTCTTAGCGACATATCTAATAATGTATTGACCGGTCATTGTGATGCCTTCAGCTATTCTAGTATCATAGAATCTAAAGTAGATGTTTCCACTTGCACCATACAAACTATTCATTAGAATCTTAGCAGCCATTTGCTTAGAGTTCAAACTTGTTACGTGTTCTAAGTCATTTCTTTTTTGAGCATCAATCATCTCTTTCTTGACTTTTTGTCTCATGTCAAAATAATAATTAATTAGCTCAGGCAACATTCCCATTTTATCTTTTCTAAAACATTGACCATTAGCAACCATAGTGACGTCATCTTCAAAAAGCTGATTGGTAACCACTTCACCATTTATAAGTTTTTGTATTGATTTTTCATCATCATTCAAATGCTTCATTCTATCAATCAATGTATCAGGCGACATATTAAACGTCATCATAATAGAAGGATATAGAGATGTAGCATCAAAAGAAACAACCCAGTCATACTTCTCAGGTTTAGGATCCTTTACAAATGCACCCATTATCATTCTATCGTTTTCTTTTTTCTTTTCTGAATCAAAAGGATTTTCAGGTATGATATTCTTTTTATGTAAATGGTTATATATAATACAATCCCAAGTTCGAACAGAAGAAAATATATCAATGTAATTACACTTAGCATTATATGCCATTGTTATAATTAAATTAATCAGCTTCATCTTCTCTTCAAGTCGATCAACCAATTCAACGTCAACAATATTATATTCTACAAAGAGGTTCCAATCTTTAGTATAGAACTCTTTAAAAGATCCATAATTATGTTTAATCTTCTCATTCTGTAATTCTTCTTTAGCAACAAAGTCCAAAGCATATGATTCTAAAGTCTTATATGCAAACTTTTTATATAACTGCATATAGTCAAGTGTAGATATACCATGCCAATCAAATGCTAATTGAGTTCTACCTTTTGCATAAGGAACTTCATACTCTCTAATAGAGTTATATGGTGAACATTCCTGTAATGCACTTTGGCCAAGTACTTTAATTATCCTAGAAGATAAATAGGCTATATCAAAGAGCTGAACATTCCAACCCGTGATAATGTCTGGGAAGTCAGCCTTGATAAAATTTATAAACTTACGTAGAAGATCATATTCATCTTTACACAACACATACTTTACGTTTTCTTGTTGAGATAAGTAAGGCTTGGATCCAAAGGTAGTTATTTCTTTTGTATTGAAGTCTTGAATAGTAATGAGTAGTACTGATTCATTTGCTTTTCTTGGATCAGGAAAGCCATATTCAGTTGAAGTTTCTATGTCTAATGTTTGTATTTTTATATGCGACTGATCATACTCGACGTCGTTTGGGAAGAATTTACTAATTAATTGATAGCCATAATTTGTATTGCCGTATATAGGGAAATTAGTAACATCCCTATATTTCTTTATGTAAGACTTGCAATGTTGCATGTCTTTGAACTTAACACGTTTTAAATTATACCCTTCTACACTTTTGTATTGGGATTCTTTAGAACACCTAGTATAGAGACTAGGCTGAAATGGGATTTTTTGATTTATACGTTCGCCATCTTTGAAACCCCTGAAATAAACGTGGTTTCCTCGGCCGTAAACATTAGTGTAAAAGAACATACTATGATTATATGAAAAAATAGGAGAAAATACAACGTAACGTATAAGAAGGAAATTATATGGATCCAATTACTGTCTTGACTCTTGCTACGACTGCTTTCACTGGCATAAAGAAAGTAGTACAAGCAGGAAAGGACGCAGAGGATATTTACAGACAGCTTTCAAAATGGGCTGGTCATGTGAGTGATTTGCATGAATGTATAAAAGATCACGAACCAAAGAAACCTGGTATGTTTGAAAAAATAGGTTTTGC
>JGI24004J15324_10001296_pt1 | contig 9957 bp, 7 predicted proteins | sample LinPmetageLP32_FD_15324 | JGI IMG/M metagenome (IMG submission 15324)
ACTAAGTTAGGGGCAAGCAATGTACCTGTACTTGGGTTATACCGCAATGCACCTGTATCATCTAGGAGTGCATCTGACTCATTGTGAAATACTACAGGGAAATTTGTGTTTGCTGTACTGTCAGATACTGTAACTGTAGCTGATGTACCTGAGTAACCACTAGAAGTAATTGTACCTAGTGAGCTACCTGCATCTGCAAATGTAATTGTACCATTATCTGCATCAAGAGTAATGCCACCACTTGAGTCTAAGGTAACTGTAGTACCTGCAAGTTCTGCTGTACCGTCTGCAGTAATCTGTATGTTAGCAGCTGCAGCACTATCATCTGTAGTTACAATGTCTAGTGTACCGTTTGTACCTACAGTAAATGTAGCAGTGTCACTAGAAGAACCTGTCATGGTAATAATTTTACCATTTACTCCTACATCATCTACAGTAAGAGAACCACCTGTAATCAAACCTGTAGTAGTAATTGTACTTGCACCAGTATTAATAGTACCAAAGTTAGATGTAATAGAGCCAGAGTCTAATGCCCCTACTGTTGTAGCTGCAGTAGTTACAAGGTTAGGCATTGCAGTTATTTCATCATCAAAGTATGCAGCTAAGTCTGTAACTGCAACTTGTGTCATAGTGCCATTGTCATTAAACACAACTCTGTCAGCATCAGCTACTACAGTAGACGAAGCAGAAACATTACCGTCCATTATGTTGAGTTCTGCTGCAGTGGCAGTTATAGCTGTGCCATTAAAGTCAATAGCATCTAAGTATGCAGTACCATCAATATATATGTCTTTAAACTCTAATGCATCAGAGCCTAAGTCTACATCATTGTTAGTCGTAGGTAGGATAGAACCATTGTTAAATGTAACTTGTGTCTCACCACCTGTAGTAACTGTGATTACATCTGATCCACTAAAGGCAATGCTAGTATTTGTATCTGAGTCACCTGAGATACTGTCTAGCTGTATGTCACCTGCATTAGTAAAGTTAGAGTCACTTAGGTCAAATGTACCTGTAACATCTAAGTTACCACCTACAGATAGATCAGTACCTACGTATAACTTTTTAGCTATACCAACACCACCATCAACTATTAAAGCACCTGAAGTTGAACTAGTTGAGTCAGTAACAAGATTTAAATTAACAGCACCACTTGTATCAAGAGTTGTTACACTTGCAGCAGCGGCAGCACCAGACCCAAGAATACCATCTAATGTTCCAGTAAATCCAGTAGCTGTTATCTGGTCAGTTGCAGTAATACCATCAACAAACAAGTTAGCCCAGCGAACACTTGTTGTACCAAGATCGTCAGTGCTATCTGTGTCAGAAACAATATTTGAACCACTTGTAATTCCACCAGTTGCTACCTGTGTAGCTGTAGTAGTTAATACTCCTGTAACACCTAGCGTACCTGCTACTGTAGCATTTTCATCTACATCAAGAGTATCTATGTGTGCTGTACCATTAATAAATAAGTCACGCCACTCTTGGCTTGACGAACCTAAATCAAAAGAACCACCAACACCATTAGGAATAATGCTAGAGTTTACATCTGCCCCAAACACAACATTATCACTAGCTGCGTCACCTAGCGTAAGTGTGCCACCATTAAACGTTGTAGTACCAGTTACTGTAGCATTACCTGCAACTGTAAGATTACCACCTACAGCCAGGTTTCCTGATATATCTGCAGCACCATTTATATCAATAGTAGTGGCTGCAATCTGTATTTCTGTGTCAGCTACAAGATCAAGTTGACCATCAGCAGATGAGTTAATGTATATGGCAGTATCACGAAACTGTAACTTTTCAGTGGTAGCTACAAGTATATCATCAGAAAACTCAAAGTAGTCTTCGTCTTCCATCCACTTCAGTACACCATCATTACTTTCACCATCAAAAGTAATTGTAACGTCTGTGCCTGCTGTACCTGCTCCAAACGTAATTGCATTACCTGCTAGTAGAGTAACTGGACCCCCTTCGCCTGCAGTGCCATCGTGGGTATGTCCTGTACTAGAAGCAAAAGCAGCTAAAAGTTGATCGTACTCATCGTTGAACAAAGCAGATGTAATAACATCTCCATCTGTAAAGGTTGACTGTCTTGTGTATGTAGCGCCCATTTAACGTCTAGCTCCTAATTGATACTCTAGCTGAAAGCCTTTGAGTGAGTATGGTGCAGATTCACCATCATCGTTTATTCTTAGTACAACAGAAAAACCTGAACCTTCTACTGGCTGTCTTATAAGCGGCTGTGATGGTCCACCAAAAACAAATCTAACTGCACTAGTTGCACTACTAAATAAAGCTGACCCAAATTGTGCAGCTACTTCAGCAGAGTTTAATGTATAAGGCTCAGGTCTGGTAGAGTCTGCATTTTCGTTATCATAACGTACTAGTAACTCAGCAGCAATAGCTGACTCAGGTTTGTAGTTAATGATAACTCTCTGCATATGCTTGCGTATACCAGTGTCACCAAATGATAAGTCTGAACTTCTATACCTTCCTAGTATTGGAGTACCATCAAAGGTATTACCTTTTTCTTGTCTATATATAAAGCCTAAGCCATCGCCGTGAAGCACAATCACATCACCAGCTAATACTATTGTATCTGTAGCAGTAGGTTTTAATCCTCGTATTTCTGAGAACTCATAACCGTCTTGACGCATAACACAAGTGACACCTCGTGTAATACTAGTAGCTTGACCTTCTTTAGTAAAGAATATTCTATACTGTGTCTTGTCAGCTATTACTACACTTTCAAACTGTGCTGAGTCTCTAATGTTAGCATCAAAGATAGACTGTACGTTTTTACTAATTGTACCTAATTCTGTGTCACCAATCTTTGCAGTAGCAGCTACAGTACGCAATCCATCAGGACCAAGAAATACTAAATCACCTGCAAATTCTTGTATAGTGTCTCCGTTGAGACATCCAATACGTCTAGTAACTGGCGTAATGGCAAACGTAGATGAGCTAACGCCTGTAAGTTTAAATATTCTATTTTCACAAAATATAAACAGTCCATCACGAAAGACCTTAAGTCCTGTAATAGTGTCATCTACTTTTATACTTCCTGCACCATCACTTGAAGTAAAATTGTCTTCATCAAAAGGTACACTAAATACTAGTTCTTGAGGTGTAGTAGACTTACCTGCATAAAACATATGGTCTTTAAATGATGCTACAAATTTAGATCCTGCTACAGAGCTTTCACTAACATCTGTTGAACTATAGGAACTGTCAAATACTACAGGTGCATTTACTTCATCAACAAAGATAATTTTATCTGTGCCATTATAGTTAAAACGCTCAAACCTATACTTAGATGCATTAGTTCTACCTGTATCAATTTCTGTCCAAGGTGAAGAGACAGTAGAATCTACTGCATGTGTAGCAGCAGTTGTACTTGAAGTAGCCCTAGTTACGCCTGTAAACTGATTAGGTGTTACAGTAGAACTAACACCTGTATATGTAAATACTTCATCGTCAATCTGTAAAGAACCACTAGATGCAAAACCAGCTACTGAGTCAGCTTTAATTGTACCTGAACCTGTCATACCTGTATTTGAAGATATACTTAAAGCTAATTCAGTAGATGATGCACTAAACATCTTCTCGCCTCTACAAGCTATAGACTTACTTGCAAAGCTTGCAACACCAATTATCTTTTCAGAAGCAGAAGTAGTTTGAGGAACTATCGCATTTACAAACTTACGATAGCCATTAATCCTTCTGTAGCCACCTTCAACGTCTGGCTCAAAGTTCTCTAAGACTAACGCTTCACCTGGTTTCATCATAAAACTAGAGCGATTTAAAACTAAACCACCTTCACAGTTAAATGCTGCAGGTTGCGTCTGTGATTGATCAGCCATTAAGATCCAACCCTAGAGTTAAAGGTAGTATTAGATGGTTGATTTATTACAGTAGACCTGATATATTCAAACCTGTTAATAAGTAAGCTTTGCATATTCTTAATGCCTTGCTCAAATCTTTCAAAGTTTAACTGGTACTGCTGTGTTTCACCACGGTACTGATACACAAAAGATGTAGCACCATCTACTATAACTGGTGCAAATCTATCAGGTACAGTTGTAGTATCTCCATGAGCAGATAGATCATTAGGAAATGTATAATAATCAAATATCAATGTATATTGTTTGTCTGGGTAAGGGTATAACAAATAGTTGTTGTCTGGTGTGCGAACTATGTTTCTAGGCATACCTCCACTTGAAAACTGAGCTACAAAGACTCCACTTGAATGTGCAGCAGCCGTTGTGCTATTGTCACCTCTAGTACAACCAGTTAGATCATTGCCTGAGATTGCAGTGTATGAAATCTGTTCTCCACCTACAAATATTTTACCTTCAGCAGATAGTCCTGTACTTGAAGTTAGAGATACTGTAGTTGCTGAGTCAGTAAGAGATGAGCTTAGTGTAGTAGATACTATATCATCTTCTTGGGTGGCAAAATCATTCTCAATGTACTCATTGTAGTTTAAAGTAGATAAACTATTTCCTTGTGCATTTAAGTCTGTATCTTTTTTAATTCTAGCTGTGTCATAATTTACTTGCTTTGTATCTGTAGGTAGTGTATATCTAGCCTTACCTGCAGTTAGTGTTGAACTATTAGTTGCATGATTAAATGAATAACCAAACTCTTTTTGATTAATATATCTTATTGCTTCATTTACTGCATTTTTACATTGTGTCTGAACACCTCTAGCATCTGTAAAGTTAGAAGAAGTAAGCACTACTTCATTCATTCGTGTAATAACATTATTTGCCAATGTAAGAAAGGTAAGTGCCATTAGGTTTCCTTAAAATGTAGCAATGGGGCCAGCGTTTTGCCAGCCCCAAAGTTTAGTGTTGTCTTAGATCAAGTCACGTTGTGCGACTGCAGCTTCTGTCATTGCAGCAGAAACATCTGCAACTACTGCATAGACACGTAAGCGTCCAGTTGCAGCAGCAGCACCAGCGACAACTACGTCAATGGTATCTGCAGCGCCAACACATGCAAGTGCTTCAGCAGCAAATGTAGATGCAGCACCAGTGTTTACAATGTTAGCTTCGCCGTTACTACCTTTTGCAAGGTATGTACCAGCAGCAGCATCTAGTGCAGCACCGTCAATGATGTCATCTCCACCACCGAAGTCAATATTACAAGTACAACTTGCAGTAAAGGACTTCATAATTTCCGCACCAGCAGCAACAATTACTGACTCAGCAGGGATTTCTAGTAGTTGAAAAATGTCACCATTAGCAATAGTAGCACCTGCAGAAATCATAGCATCAATATCTAAGATTGCCTCAATGGTGCGTACAGTATTACCGACATTAGTTGGAACAGCAAGAACGTTTGCTCCAACACCAGCGGTGTCTACGGAAGTCATATCAAAAGTAGCCATAAGTTATATCCTCCCTTATGCTGCGTTATAACGAGCAGTGACGATAGCTTCAGGCCGAAGTATCTTCCTACCGTAAAGGTGCATACCTCTAACAATGTCAGCGAAGCTGTCAGGGTCACGATATGTTTCAGTTTTGTTGATCTGCTCAGCAGTTGCTACAGCAGAATCATGTCCACCTACTATTACTCCTAGGTTAGTCAGCTGATTAGCTGTTCCTGCAGTACCTGGTCCAGTGCCTAATGATGGCAAGTTAGACGAAGTATATACACGGAAACCGTGGAAGTTATTAAGTACGAGTCCATTACGTAGTCCACCTGACTCACCAAAATCTGCGTTCATGAAGCGTGAATCTTCATCAGCTAAGATTTCCATGAATACTGGATCAACTACCAGCCAGCGACCTTGTGAGTCAACCTGCTGTTGGTCAAGCAAACGCTTCATGCGTGAAATAATCATCGCAGGTGAAACGGTAGCAGTTGGCAACGATGTTGCACCAGGCATACGTGCAGTCACAGGAATTGAGTGAGTGCCAGCTGATGTAGTAGTTATGTTACCAAAGTCGCCTTTGTGAAGCTGCATAGATGATAGCAACTCATTTGAGCCTGCAGTGCTTACAGCTTTAGAACCATTAACAGTTGTGTTAAGAGCACTTGCTTGGGCATGTAATGCAGACTGTGCGTAGCCAGACATATAACCTAATACTTCTTGATCGTGCTGATCAGCTAAACGATAAGCTGCACGATTGGTAGCAAGGTCCATGAAGTTCACATGCGAATGCGCCTCTTCAATATCGTCCATCTTAAAGGCAAAATAGTTAGCTTTATCAATGACTAAGCTAAAATCAGCGTCCTCTAAATCCTGGGCTGTAACCTGCGTACCCCTCGCATACTGCGAGACAGAAATTTCTGGTTCTTTAATAATCTTGACGGTATCGCCTTGAGCAGCAATCTCACCAAAATAGTCTGAGTTAGTTATGTCTCCACATACAGTGCTTTTACGAAAAGCTAACTGTACTTGTTTGGAGTAGATTACGGGGCTAAAATTACCATTAGGTAAATTGCCGTAACCTGTTGCGGTTGTGAAAGCCATAGTATAATCCTCCATAGATGTTTGGCTTATAGAAATTAAGCTTAAACACTGTGTAAGAGGCTGTTCTTTCTAGGGTGCAATATGTTCTTAGTTTGCCAACTGTAGAACTATCGGGCCTGTACTTGATCAGGTAGGTCTTATCTTAGTAGTTTTTGGCTTGCTTGTAGTAATAGTGTAAAGGTAGCTACATAGTAGGGCTTTACACTATTTAGTTAACATACATAGTTATAACAGTTATCTACGTATTGTCAATACCTTTTTAACGTGCTCCCCCAGAAATATCATAAATAAACTTACCACTGCGGATAGATTCCATTATTTCGTCTGCGTTTGCTTCGTATTCTTGTGCAGTCATCTTATTTACCTGTGATTCACGTATGTGTCCTGCAGGGTTGTCACTGTCTGGTTTAGTTGTACGTTTAGTCATCACAGCAGAAGCAGCCTTTTTTGTGCTCTTCTTCCTAGCTTTGATGTCCATGCCGTTGTCTACTTTATACAGATCTATAACACGTATAACTGACTTAGGGTCATCTTGGTTTTCATAGAGGGCATCCTGTACCCACTTAGGTTGTTCGCCTGCCCAATCGTGAAAAGCATCACTAGACCGTAGATCATCAAAGTCTGAGTGCATAGCTCTTATCTCATTTTCTGACTTAGTACGTTCAGCAGTAGCGTTTATCTCATCAATCTTCTTTAGTCGCTCATCTGCAGTGTCAAACTTCTCTTGAGCTTTCTTCTCAGCTATAGTCTCAACTATACCTGCAATCTCAGGGTGTTTGTTAGCCCACGCCTCAATATTCTCATCACTAGTAGGAGCACGTACTGAACCTGAATTGCTTAGCTGCTCTTTCATAGCTTTAAGCTCTTCAGCTTGCTTGTTTAGATGATTTCTTAGATCACTGTAGCGTTTCTTATAAGTTTTCTCTTCGCTACTTAAGTTTTCATCTTCTTGTGCTTTATCTTTAGCGTTGGCTTCTTTTTGTTTGGGATTACCTTCATCTTGTATTTCGGTTGCCTCAACTGCCTCGCTATCGGGTTCCTGACTGTCATTGTTCTGTTCTTCCATTAGCGCCTTAAGTTCGGCTTCGCTTTCTTCAATGCGCCGTTTGTTTGCTTTTGATCCACCTTGAGATTGTACAAATCCTGCAATTTTAGGAGTTTTTACTTGAGCTAGTTCAGGCATAGTCATAGTTCCTTTTATATGGGGCCAGCACTATTGCTGGGTAGCCTTATTATTATTATAGGTTAATTTAGTCTTACTTCTTCTTCTTGGGTCTAGATACTAAACCTCCTTTATTTAAATCTTCAAAAGTGTCTGCATCTTCATCGTCATCAGGTGGAGTGTATGAGTAATCTGTGCTTTGTCCTTCTCCACCTATTGCACCTTCTTCATCTCCTGTAATTACTTTACCTTTCTGGACAGGTGTTGGATTTGTGATTGTGGGTTCAGGTGGAACGTATCCTTTATATTTATCGTCATCTTCTGCACTAGGATCACCTGCAGTTGTAGCCAAGTCTGGAGTTGGTACTATTGTTGTTTTTGGCTCTACGATTGGCTCTTTCTCTACTGGTGTTACTACTGGTGTTACTACTGGTGTTATATCTTTTTTAGGTTCAACATGTCTATCAAAAACTACACTTTTATCTATAAGGGTTTTCTTTGTACCAAATATACCTGTCATTACATACGGATTACCTTGATCGTCTACACGTACCACTGCATTTGTAATTGGATCTCTAACAGCTACACCATTACCATCAGCTAACATACCAGCCTGACCACCAGATAGACTACCAATCATACCTACAACATAGCCACCTACGGTTGTTGTAGCCTGTCCCTTAGATGGATCTCTAGTGTAAGATTTGTGTAGTTCTATAGCATTGTACAACTGTTCTCCTTGAACTTTTGTTGCCCAACCTAATCCTATACTGTTATTTATAGGTCTAACTTGATTCATTAAACTTTGATTTACTTCAGGTATTTTTGTAAAGCTACCTTTGCTATTACTAAGAGTAGTTTTAGCCCATGTTTCAAAGGGTGTAGCCTCTGTTATCTTACCTAACATTACACCTGTTGAGTAGGCTGTATTTAAGACAGTCCTTGGGTCAGACCCTCCAAAATCACCTGATTGGATCATACTGAGTGCTGTAGTATTAGCTTTTGCAGCCATCTTGTCTTTACCTACGTTCATGCCGTAATTAAAAGCAAGACCTAGCCCAGCAGACGCAGCACCAACTATACCTGTCATAATAGCTTGCGCTGGGTCTATCTTGATGTTTGTACCAGGAATTTGAAATGAACCACCTACAGTCTTGTTGTAACTTGCCCAATCATTAGAGGTCCATGTATCTGGGCTTGTGTTCCAGTAGCCTTTACTCTTGTCTACACCCTCTGGTGTTATACCCATAGCATTAAAGATTTCTTTAGGTGAGGCACTTGAATGTACACCAGCCTGTCTAGCCCACTTTTCATCATCATTTCTTGCTTCTACTACTCGTGCAACAGCTTCCTCAACTGTTTCATCAGCAGAATCTGTAGAACTACCTTCTTCATAACCTTCAGGTATAGAACTTAGAGGTCTACCATTATAGAAGTATACACGAATTTCATCTCCTGCTGCATTACTATAAGTCGTAAAATCATATCCTGAAGATGACACTCCTGTGCCGCCTGAGCCATAGTAGCCCCCACCTACAGGTTCAGGTATAGAAGCTGTCTCTGTTTCGGTTAAACCGTCACCTTCTTCAACTATGTCACCTTCAGCAAAAGTTGCTCTAGGTTCATCATTACTTTCTTCAAACTCTAGTTCATCATCTCTAAATGGCAGGTCATCGTTAGCTGCAATACGCTCCCAGCCTTCTTTAGCTGTATCTTGTAAATTATCAAAGAACTCTTGACCAAAGTATCTTACAGTAGCAGCGTTAACTACAAACTCATTAGGACTTACTGCTATGTCTATGTCATCACGAACTTCAGCAGGCAAAGCCCCTAAGGGTGCAGTGTTACCACTTACAGGATCAACTTGTTCCTCAAGTAACATAACATCCATTTCTAAGACTTTAGGTTCTTTTGACTTTTTACTTTGACGGGCCATTTACTTCATCCCTTAAATAGGTTAATCTACGTAGTGCCATTATCTCACCTTGAGCACGATACATACCTTCCATCGTAGTCTCTTGCTCTAGCTTTCTGTGAACATCTTTTATCTTATCATTAAGGGTTGCAACTAGCGCATCCCATACAGGTTTATCGTTTACTATTTTTTTAAGTTTGCTTTCCACTATTACGTACCTGTAAACCCTTGCTCACCTGGAATAGGTGCTGTACCTGTACCAATATTACCACCGCCTGCGCCTGTAGTATCACTAACTGCCACCCCAGCCTGTCCAGTAGCTGCGCCTGGTGCATTAGGTGTAGGCGGCATGGGGGGTCCTTGAGTTGCACCTTCAGGTCCTACAGG
>JGI24004J15324_10001301_pt1 | contig 9929 bp, 15 predicted proteins | sample LinPmetageLP32_FD_15324 | JGI IMG/M metagenome (IMG submission 15324)
ATTCTGTTAAGAACATCTTGTCTAGTTATTTTATTTTCCATTTGTTGACCGATATAGTAAGACATATCTATTTCTTTACCGTTATCGCAAGTTAAAATCCATTGCATATTATTATTATTTATTAGTTATTATTATTATCCATTAGTGATCGTATTTAATTTGTAAATACTAGCCATATATTCCAAAGCTTGTTGGCGCTCCATTTTGTATCATATCTATTATTAAAGCGATTGATCCACATATTACTAATGTTAGTTGAGCATAAGCGATAATACCAATTACTATATTTAACACTTTGTGATGATGAAATTTTCTCATAGTTTATTTATTTATTTGTTATTAGTTGACATGGTGAGAATCGAACTCACATAAACCATTATGTCATTACTTGTTCGCATTTTTATACTTATAGAAACAAGTGGAACTTAAAGTTGCAATGTAGTGTACTATTGTTCTACTACTTCTCTTGCAATTACTGGAACACTAGTTGAAGAAGTGTAAGATTTGTACTTGATAAAGCAAGCCATTGCTTCTAGTTTATCTTTCATTACTTCATATACTTTATCATGATTGTAAGTGACTGACTTACCTGATTTGAAGTTAACAGTGATTGTTTGATTTTTACCGATTAGTGATTGTCTGATGACGAATCTTTTTGAAATTAAGTTACTCATAGTTGTAAGAATTATTTAGTTATTATTATTATTTATTTGTTACATAGATATTATCCATTTACAGTCGTATTATGTATGTAAAAAGTATGTGAATTGTTTAGTAGTAGAATATGACAGTATGTCACTGCGCACTATGTCAATATGTCTAGTTCACATTAGTTTATGTGTCATGTCATTATGTCATATCAGTGTCATGACAATGTGTCACGATGTAGTGAAATACGTGGAATGTTAGGACAGGACGAGCGAGGTGAGCTGCTGCTAGTTAGGTGGAGGCTGNATATACGGNGGNAATCGGGGATTGTAGGCGGGGCTGGTGAAAAACTTTTGACTTTGGTTTTAGTGCGAGTGGCCGGGGGGAGGGGGGATACGCAGTACCTCTAATTATCTAATACTTTTTAAAAAGTATGACAATAGCCTATAAGTATATATAAGTAACTATCTAGTGTCACACTTTAAAACTTCTTAAAACTATGTGATTATAGTGATATGGCAAAGAAAGAACCAGGAAACTCACAAGGATTATCCCCTACTGCTTTAAAAGATAAGAGAGAAAGAGACAAAGCAATGGCTATGACGCCTAGACGTACAGCTATGAGATCCCAAAACCAGTCAATCGGCCAAACCTCAACTAGAGATATTCATCACNTAAATGGAGTCGCTGGTAAAACAATATACCAGTCAATATCTCAGAACAGANACNCNAGTAACGAAAGAAACGCTTAAAGACAGCGTACCCGGCAATAATGCCATAACCTAAATACCAATATAATGACGTATTTTTATTACAAGACTAACACGTGGAATAGTCAACCACAAGTAACCGAAGACCAAATAGAACTTTGGAAACACCTCGCAGCCAAAAAGAACTGGAGGATTGTACAATTACCTAATGGATTTTACCAAACAGAATACAAGGATGTCGATTCAGAACAATGGAACGATGTTACTCGTAGAGAAACCTTAGAAGGAGCTGAACAAGCGATTGATGGAAGCATCGATCACTACAGTAAGAAGCTAGAGTTTTTAAAAGGACCTAAAGTAATTAAAACATTTAAATAATACTTAATACAATTTAATCTAATGGAATATAATAACCCTAGCGAGTTAGTAAAGGAACTGTCCTTTGGTGATGATGCTAAACAAAAAGTAATAAATGGTGTAGACAAACTAGCTAAAGCAGTGAAGTCTACGTTAGGAGCTTCAGGTAAGTGTGTAATTTACGAAGATGCTCGTGGAAGACCGGTGATAACAAAAGATGGTGTAACCGTTGCGGAAAGCGTAGTCTTAATGGACCCGGTCGAAAACATAGGAGCAACACTTATTAAGGAAGCTGCTAAAAACACAGTGAAAGAAGCAGGTGACGGTACTACTACAGCTACCGTACTTGCTGAATCACTACTAAAAGAAGCATCGTCAGCCGTAGGATCTGTAAGAGATATAAAGCTTGGTATTGCTTCTTGTGCTAAAAAAGTAAATGATTACTTAGATAGTGTATCTATAGAGGTAAAAGGTGAAATGTTAAAAGATGTAGCAGCTATATCATGTAACAATGATGCTACACTAGGAGCTATAATATCTGAAGCTTATGAAAAAGTAGGTGAATCAGGTGTTGTACTAATGGAAGAATCAGAAGATGATAGAACATACGTTGAGATTGTTGATGGAGTTCAATTAGAGTCTGGTTTAAAATCACAGCATCTTATTACTGATAGAGACAAACAAAGAATTGTTCTTGACAAACCAATGGTTTTAATAGTTGCATCGGAAATACCTAACGTAAGAAAGATACAACCTATACTAGAACATGTTATAAAGCATAAAAGATCACTACTAATAGTGGCAGAAGTTGATACACAAGTATCATCTACGTTGCTAATGAATAAAGTTAAAGGTAATATTAAAGTAAACTTTATAGATCCACCAGGATTTGGGCCAACAAAGCAAAGTACGCTTGAAGATTTAGCATTTTTAACAGGTGCTACTATAATGGACGAAAACCTAGGTGATGATTTAGACCTTATAACCGTTGATTGTTTAGGTGAAGTGCAAAAATCGGTCACAGATGATAAAACAACAGTACTAACCACATTGGATTTAGGCTTAGATTTAGAAGAAAGGATCAAGGATGTGCACAAAAGCATAAAAAAAGAAAAAAACCAGTACATTAAACGTAGATTAGAGCAAAGATTAGCCATGTTAAGTGGTTCGGTTGGTATAGTCAAGGTCGGTGCTGATTCAGCTGTTGAGCTGAAAGAGAAAAAAGATAGAGTTGAAGACTCTATATACGCTGTGAAAGCCGCCTTGAAAGAAGGAATAGTCCCGGGCGGTGGAGTAGCGCTGTTTGATGCAGCAAAAAACATTGAACCAAGCAACTTAGGTGAAGAAATACTGTTAAAATCAATATTATCTCCATTTTACACTATATTAGACAATGCAGGTATAAAAAACAACGTAGTAAAAGGCGTTGTTACTGGCTACGGAATAGATGTAACCACTGGCAACTGTGTTAATATGGTTGAAAAAGGTATAATTGACCCAGTACTAGTAACTAAGTCAGCTTTAAAAAATGCAATATCAGTAGCTTCTACTATAATATCTGCAGATTGTGTAATCTCTAACGTAAGGATCGAAAATGCAAGCAGTTAATTATTATATAGTAGTAGAAAATATAAAAGTTGAGCAAAAAAAAGTAGCTGGACTTATATTGACAGATAAAACAGACACAGAGAACAGATATATTAAAGCTAGGATACTTTCCATTGGGAATCTAGTCAAAGGTGTAAGAGAAGGTGATATAGTGTGCTACGATAGGCATGCTGGTCATAGTATACAGGTTAAAGATGATGTATATAAAGTTATACAAGTAGGTGATGTAGTTTTAATCGAATGAGACTAGCCGCTTCGGACTTAAGGGAATTAAATTTATTAAAGTATTACAGGCTCGTTAGAAAATGGGCCTGTAAAACTTATAGCCTAAAAGATGCCGATTTAGAATTACTTATATATTTAGATTGCAAATCGCGATTTACACGTAATGATTTCATAGAGGGCGTTTATACTTATTCTTGGGATAAAAACAGATGGGAGAGGCTTAGAAGAGATGGTTGGATAGATGTTTGGAGGGAAAGAAATAGAACTACACAAAAATATGCTATTTACAAAACCTCATTTAAATGCAGTCAATTAATAACTAGAATATATAGAATACTACTAGCTGAAGAGGATCTACCTACTTCAGAGAGAAGTAAGTTTTACAAAAACAAATCATATACAGATAAAGTTTATAATAAATCTATAAACGATATGATAAAAGATAAAAACAGGTAATTATGAAAGGAATAGGTCCAAATAACTTAGGTATGTCAAAAATGGCAGGCAGCGACTGCTGTGGAATACCAAACTGTGGTTGCGAAGATAGTGCAGCTAAATTTAACGATAAGCTAGAAAGTCAAGCGATTAATGGTAATTTACCTGAAAATTTCGCTAAAGCAGTTATGGAAAATAAAGAAAAGTCTGCTACACCGTTAAAAAAGAAAAACTGTAGCTACTAATGGCCTACAAGCAACCAAATGATGTCAATAGCCTATTAGGGCTAGATCCTGTTACAACAACCTATAGTAACCCTGTGTTTCTAAAAGATTTAGAAGGTGAGATAAAAGCTGAAGCTAACATGGATGGTACTACATTCATAGATAAGTCATTATCAGCTAAAGATAGAATAGAGTGTAAAAAACACGAAGATATACATCATGACCAAATGGGTCAAAATAGATTAGGTTATGACAATAAAAATGTTTATTGGAAAAAAGACACTAAGTCACCAATGAAAATATATCCTAGAGAAAAAATGGCTGAAGGAGCTCATAACTTAGAATGGGAATCTGAAGCGCACGAAGTGCATAAACCTGTAAAAAAATAATTATGAGTGATAAAAAATTTACGCCATTTAGTACATATCAGAAAATTGAAATGTCTAGAAAATCTAATAAAAAAGAAGCTGGTACTCCGTTAAAGAGTATATATGCACAAAATTCNAANATGTTTTTAAACGCTGTTCCTGAAGCTAGAAGCGCTATGGATAGAGGTCATAAGCAATTTGGTGGAGATGAAAAAATTTATCTACCTTCACAAAATAAAGGTAAAAAAGATCAGATAGATGAAAATAAAAAGAAAGAAATTAATTTATCTGGAGACGGAGAAAACTAGTTAAACACAAAATATTATGATGAGAAAAGCAACTGGCACACCTTTTAAACTTAGAGGTGCTGCTCCATTTAAAAGCGACGAACTACCAGAAGGTGTAACAACCACTACAGAAGATTTAGGCCAAATGGCTAATGATGAAAATCATTTAGTTAATGTAACTAAAAACACAAAAATTACACCTGATTACAGTGGTGTAGATAACTCTGGCTCTAGAAACACTGGTAAAACATATAAAGAAACTTATGGACCTGAGCAAGAAAAAAAATACGGTAGTTTTGAGAAATACGTAGAGGCTGCTGAAAAATACTGGGAATCAAAAGGTAAAGGTAAAAATGATGGAGCTCAACAAGGTAGTGAAGAAATAACTTACGAACAGGAAGATATTCCAACACCTGGAGAACCTGGTAAAACTATGAACTCTTTTACTGCTGCTGAAGGTAGAAACTTAGGTAATTTAACTCGTCAACGTGCAAACGCTGCTGTAAGAGATTCTAAAAAATTAAAGAAAGCTGAAGACGGAACTCTATTTGGTAGGTTGTTTACTAAAAAAGGTAGATTGCAAGGTAAGAAAGCAAAAGAGGAACATCAAGCTAGAAAAATAGCGATTCGTAAAGCAGAAGCTGAAGCAGGTGCTAAGCAGTCTGAAAATGCTAATAAACAAGCAGCTCAAAATGTAAATAGGTTTGCTAGTGACAAACAAATAGAAGACGGAACTGGTACTGAAGGAACAAGCTTTACTATTGCACCAAATGGAACAAAAAAATTAAGCAGTCTTACTGGTAGTCAATCTTCAAACACTAATCCATTTAGCGGTATGCAAGAAAGACTTCAACAGCTTAAAGATTTTAAATTAAAAACACCTTTAACATACGGTAGAAGCAAAACAGCTACACCTTTTAAACTAAACAAATATAAGAAATAATGGGATTCAAACTCAACAAATCATCAGAAAGCTTATTCCACAAGGTATCTGAGTCAAAACTAGATGGTGGAAAAGTAACACAGCAACCACAAGTTAATATGGAAGCTCCGTCTTCACCTGCTAAAGTAATAGATCCTATAGGAATAGGCGCAACATATTCTTTAGGTAGAGCTGCTATAAAAAAAGGACTTCAAATATACTCAGATTATAAGTCTGGTAAAAGCGCTAGAGAGAAAAACGAAAGTGTTAAGCCTAAGGTAGAAACAGAAACAAAAACAAATGTAAAACCAAAAGCTGATCTTTACGCTAAAGCATCAAAAAAAGATTCTAAACTAAGCGACTACGTAGCTAAAAGAAAAACTCTTAAAAAAGGTAGTGCTGAATGGAACGCTAACCAAAACAAAATAAACAAAGCTTACGGTGTTAAAAAGCGTTATGCAGAGACTGCAAAACCAGTATCAACTATTAAACCAGCAAGCATACAAGCTAGTGGCGCTAAACCTACAGCTAATGTAGAAGTTAAAAAGGTAGAAATTAAAAAGCCAGTACAAGCTGTAGAGTCTAAACCTGCAAAACAAACTAAATCACAAAAGTTAAGATCTAAGGGCGAAGCTGTTTTAAGTAATGATAATTTCTCTACAGCAAAGAAACAAAGAAAATCTAAAAGAATTAGAAAAAGATACGATAAAGCTGTTGCAAAAGAGCAAAAACAAAATAACAAGAAAACCAAGAAATCAAGTGCTCCTGATTATAGTGGTGGTGCTTCAGGTTTCATGTAAATAAAAAAATATGTCTAAGAAGAAATTTTCAGAAAGTACAGTTGGTAAACTTTTGTTTGGAGCTGCTTCTATGATAAATCCAACTCTCGGAAATATTTTAAAAGGTGTTACATCTCCTGCAGATGCAATAGCTGAGATAGGTAAATCAGGTGTAAGTAACGAAGATAAGATAAAGTTACAACAAATAATATACGAACAACAAAATAAAGAGATAGAGTCTATAACATCAAGATGGCAAGCAGATTCAATATCAGATTCGTGGCTATCTAAAAACGTACGCCCGCTAGTACTAGTGTGGTGTATTGTTATATTCTCTCTAGCAGGAATATTAGATAGTGTAGATTCAATACCTTTTAACATAGGTAGTACTTGGAACGATACTTTTGAAAAAGTAATGATGGCAGTTGTTTTAGCTTATTTTGGCGGTCGAACGACTGAGAAAGCTACAAGCATGTTTAAAAAATAACGTAAATGGCTAGAATAAGTACATATGAGCAAGATAGCAATATAACGACAGGCGACAAGCTGTTAGGTACTGACAGTGGTGGAGGTACTAGAAATTTCGTTGTAAACGATTTATCTTCTTTTCTAGCAGAATCAAACTCTTCAGGTAATAGTAGTAGCTTTACTTTTAGATACAAGCAAACTAATAGACTTGCTGGTGATATGAACTTTACTTTGTCAAGTGGAGCTACGTTCGCAAACGTAACAAGCGTTAAAGTAAGTAAATATAACTATAACAAAACTAGTATAGCTATAAATAATGCCTTAGGGCTATTAGGTGGTAAAAACATAATCATTTATGATATAGCCAATAGAAACAACTTTGGAGTTTANAAGGTTGATAGCTTACAAGTAGATACTAATANTAANTTTTATAACTTAGCACTAACAGCTAAAACCAATAACGGTTCAGTTGCAGATCAAAAAATATATGGTATAGATATATTTACTGAGAGTGGTGGCGATTTAACATTTGCACATCATCAAAATACAGCATCCTCATCATGGGACATAAATCATAACCTAGGTAAATTCCCTAGTGTTAGTATAAAATTTTCAAGTTCTGATAGTGTTTATACTAATGTAGGTGCTTTTGCTGGGGTAGTATATACTGACGAAAATAACTTAACAATAAACTTAGCAGCTGATGAAAGTGGCTACGCATACTTAAACTAAAAACAATGGCAATACCTATTTTAAATCACTTAGACTTAAGAAGTGTATCGGAGCTGCAAAACGCAATACTCCACAAAACAACAGAAAGCTCTGCATCTAACGTAGAGGGTAAAATAATATATGATACTGGAACAGATTCAGCTAAAGTATATAACGGATCCATCTGGGTTGATCTAGGTGGTGATATATCTAGGGTCAACATTACAGCTGGAGACGGTTTAACTGGTACTGTAGATACAACAGGTGGAGAACACACGCAAACGCTAACAGTTGTTGGTGGTGATGGTATAACAGCTAATGCAGATGAGATTGAAGTAACGGTTGATAATACAACAATTGAACTAAGTGCTTCAACTGGTGCTGGTGCTGTTAGAATAAAAGACGCTGGAGTTGTTACAGCTAAACTAGCAGATGATGCCGTAACAACGATTAAGATTACTGATTCTAACGTTACAACTGCTAAAATAGCAGATGATGGTGTTACGTTGGCTAAACTAGCACATCAAGCAAATAACACTGTTTTTAAAGTAAGTGCGTCTGGCGTACCTATAGCTGGTACTATAGATACTGCAAATATAACTGCAGACGCGGTAGATGGAACTAAAATTGCTGATGATGCTGTTGATAGCGAACACATTGCCGCTGATAGCCTTGACACGGAACATTATGCTGTTGGCTCAGTAGATAACGATGCTTTAAAAGCTGATGCTGTTGATGGTACTAAGATTGCTGATGATGCAATTAACTCAGAGCATATAACCAACGGATCTGTAGACAACGTTCATTTAGCAAATGATGGTATAACAATAGGTGGAACAGATGTATCTTTAGGAGGTACAATAACTGCTTTAACTGCTCTTACTGACTTAGATTTAACAGCAGGTAATAAAACAATATTTGATACTGTTGGTGCTAACACTCTTACAATGGGAGCTAGTGGAACTACAATTACTATTCCTGGTAATTTAGTTGTAACAGGTACTACGATAACAAAAAATGAAACTGTAAAAATTGTAGAAAACAATACTATAGAGTTTGAAGGTACTACAGCTGATGATGCACATCAAATAAAGCTTTCAGGTGGTGAACCAACTGCTGATAGAACTGTTACTTTACCAGATAATTCAGGTACTATAGCTTTAACAACCGATACAACAGATAGACAATTTACAACTCTTATAGGTAATGCATCAGCAGTAGCAATAAATTTAAAGAAACATGGAGTAACTGTAAGTGGTGCTGATAAAAATCTTTCTGCGGCAATAGGAAACGACAGTACACAGTTTATGGTTCAATTAATCGAAGTATCATCTGGGCTTACAGCTATGGCTGATGTAGCAAGAGGAGCTGATGGACTTGTCACGATAACATTTGCATCTGCACCAGCTAACAATGCAATAAGAGTTCTTATCACTAAGATAGGATAATACAATAAAATTCTAACATGGCGCAAAAGATTTTAAATGGAGTACATATATCTGGCACCGTACGGCTAGACTTTATGCCAACTCACGAAAGTGAAGGTATAATAACATTGGGTAGATACGATGCTAATGCAAGCAGGTATCACAATATAAAGTCGTACGTTTCTTCTACTGAAGCCAGTAACTATTTAAAATTTTCTCTTCACAACGGTACTACTAACACTGTAGTCGATGTCCTTACTTTAAACGGAAATAAAAACGCAACTTTTGCAGGTAATGTAGGAATTGGAAATTTAGGTACATACAAATTAGAAGTTTCTGAAGACGGTGGAGATAGTGGCACTGCAGATTTATTACTTTTAAGAAACTCTAATTCCACAAGGGCTCAAACATTTCAATTTCAATTAGATACAGCTAAAGACTTAGTAATTACTGGATCAAGTGGTTCAGGCGGATTTAAATTTGTTCCAGGATCAAGAGGCACAACTTTTACAGGTAGTTTAACTGCTGGATCATTTATAAAATCTGGTGGCACATCAGCACAATATTTAATGGCAAATGGTAGTGTTACAACTGGTGTTGCTTCGCATAATCACGATAGTAGATATACCTCAATTGATGCCAGTGGAGATAACTACACCTTTGAGATAGAAGATGAGGGTAATTTTTCAGGTAATAAATGGTATCACATTGCAAACATAAATAGTCACAATGGTGGTTTACATATTAGAGGAGCTATTTT
>JGI24004J15324_10001307_pt1 | contig 9919 bp, 12 predicted proteins | sample LinPmetageLP32_FD_15324 | JGI IMG/M metagenome (IMG submission 15324)
TTTACAGGCGAAACTCCTAATTCTTTTGCAGCTTTTTCTGTTCTATCTAATAAAACTTTTCCTGCATCAGTATTTTTCCAAATTTCTTGCTGTAATTTTTCTGCTTGTTTAGCCATTGTTTCAAACTTGTCAATCAGATCTCTTACTCTGTCATCCATTTTAATCATTCTTTCCTCTAATGGATCTGCTTTTTTAACTTGACCTCTTAAAGTATTTAATGCTTGTTTAATATCTCCTGCTAAGGATAATTCAACTTTACTTAATTCAGTTTTTTCTTTAGGAAGTTTACCAAGTATTTTTCCAAATTTTTCAGGTGTAATCATGATTTTAATATTTCTTTTATTTGATTAATTAATTTTTCATCTTTTGATAATCCAACAGAATCTTTTGGTCTGTCCATTTTATCTGCAAAATATCCTTCTATTGAAAAGCCTTTAACTTTTCCTGTTTTTACATACTCATTCCAGACCTCATCATTATTAACTTTAACAGATCCCATCCAACTACCAACAGGAACATTCATTCCATATTTTCTAGACTTATCATATTTTTCATCCTCTACTAACCATGATTCAACTAATGTTAAACCACTTAAAGAATGTTGATGTTCTAGTGTTGTGTTGTTTTGGTTTCCATTTTTAAGATATAGCTGAGATGCTTTCTCTACTGTATCTTTTGAAAAGTAAATGTAATAATCATCTTGATCATCTGAATTTCTAAATATAGGTTTGTTGGGAATCAATAAAGCTCCCATCAAAATTTTCTTGTCTTTGTTTACTTCTGCTAATTTTATCTCATCAGCTTTTAAAGCCACAAAGTCTGCTTCAATAGCAGGGGATTCTACAATTGAAATAGCTTCTATTCCTGCCATTTCTTGATCTTCATCTAGTACTAGTTCTACTATTCTCATATTATTATAACGCTTTTAATTAATTTATTTGTATTTATAATGTTGCTCCATCAATAATATTCCTGTCTAAACTTTGAGCAGTTGTCACATCACTTGCAACAACAAAAGTTTGTATTGGTTGTTGATTCTGCTGACTTATAACATCTGCTAACTGATTAGATCCTGATGCACCTACTGATGTCATATCTGGAGGTAATGCTGCCACTCCTGAAATCGCAGCTTGTGGAGATGCTATATCCCCTCCTCCTCCTGTTGGTGCTCCAACCTGTGATGTTACTTGTTTAGTTGCATTTATAGCTGCCTTTACTGTGCTTATAATCCCTATACCTGTTGTTATAGCTGCAAGAATAAAAGGAACATTAAATGGAGGAGGTGCTGTGTTTGCACCCTTAGCAACTGATCCTGTAATTTCAACTCCTGCATTTGCTCCTTTTAATTTAGCTTCAATCATTGCATTCTTAGCTTTAAGAATTAATGCTTTTGCATCTGCAATTTGCTCTTGTAATTGTAGAGCCATTTTTGCAACAAAAGCCACTCTTCCTAATTTACTTTCTGCACCTGCTATTGAAATTATTGCATTTAATGTATCTTCTTTGTCTTTTACTTTTTGTTCTTCTAATTCTTTTTCTGCTTCTGCTATTTCTGTTTTTCTTTCTAGATTTGTTCTTTCAGATTCTGCATTAAATTCATCCAAAGCAATCTGAGCATCTATTTTTGCTTGAGTACCTGCATTAGCTTCATCTAAAACTCTTTGTAATCTTGCAACTTGTAATTCTTGTTCTTGTGCATCAATTTCTTGCTGTGCTAATAATCTAGTTTTATCATCTTCTATCTGCTCTGCATTTAATCTTTTCTTTTCAATACTCAGATTAGCTTCACTTTCTAATTTGCTATTTGTTAACTCAATTTTTTCTTTGTCTAATGCTAAATCATTTGCTTTAAATTCAGATTCAAATCCTGCTATTGTAGCTTTAACTGCAGCCAATTCATTCTCTGCTTCTATTTGTTGTTTTTTAAATTGAACATTGTCTTTGTCTTTTGCTAATTGAGCATTAGCAGCATCTATAGCAATTTGAGCATTAGCTAACATTAACTTTTGTTGTTTTTGTAAATTGTCTCTTAAATCATTATTAGCTTTAATTCTTTCATCAATACTGTTTCTCTCTTCATCTCTTATCTGTCTTAATTTTTCATTTTGAAAATCAAATGTTTCAAGTAATCCTTGGTTTTTAGCTGTAGCTAGTTCTGCACTATTGGCTAATTTTACATTTGCAGATGCTGTTTTAATTGTTTCCTTAGCATATTCAGTCACAGCTTTTGAAACTTTTTCAAAACTTCCATCAACTCCTGTATAAACATCTACTACTTCTTTTCCTGCTGTTTTAATACTTTCAAAAGCCTCTCCAAATTCTCCTTTTACTAAATGACCTAATGCCTTACCAACTAATCCAAAGACTTCTAAAAGCTGATTAAACCTATCAATAACCCCCTGCTGTATTTGTTGTGCAAACTCTGTTAAGGTTTTCTGAGGGTCTTTAAATAAAGCGTTCATGAAGTTTGTAACTGTCGCTGTATTAGATAATAAGAAATTTACCAAGTCAGTTAAAACAATAGATATAGCTTCTGTAGCTGTGGAAAATAGATTAGCAACATTTTGATTCTGGCTTAAAACTTCTGCAAACTTTTGAAATACCTTAACAGCTAATGCAACAATTCCTGCTCCTCCAAAAATAGCAAATGCACCTTTTAAAACTTTTCCTAAACTAAAAGAAGATTTACCTGCTTTTTTTGCACCATCATCAATAGCAGCCATTCCATCCTTAGCATCTTTAGCTGTCACATCTAAATTTTTATTTAGATCTACAATGCTTTTATTGACTTTCTCAATGTTTTTATTTGACTGATTAGTGTCTGTTACTAATTCAAACTCTATTTTTTCCATCTTACTTGTTGTTTAATTTGTTTCCATCCCTCTTTTATGCTTGTAGGAAGTTTATTTTTCCCTTGAGCAATTTTTATATTCTCTGTTTCACCTTTAGCTATCTTTAAAGCTGCTATTATTATTTTTATCATAATTTTATTTTATGGTTGATTACATGCGAGAGAAGTTATTCTTCCAGATGAATCTAATGTCATTGACATAGCTGTTCCAAACCCACAATGTTTCTCACTATTTGTATCACTTCCAATTTGTAAATAAGTTCCTGCACCTGCAGAGATTGTTAATTGTGTATCTAAAAACATAAAATTTCCTACTGCTAAACTACTTGCATTTCCTATTGAAGATGTATAATAAAAATTTGTAGAGATTTGTCCTGAGCCTGATTTTACCACAAGACTTAAAATTTTAAAAGGTACAGAAACTACATTTAATAATTCAAAATCACTTTTTCCATTAATTAAATTAGTCTTTAAAGAATTGATTATATATTGTTGATTTCCAATACTTACCCTGTCATTTAATTCTAAGTTATATATTATCTTTAAAGGTAGATATGCACCAACTTTTATTAATCTTCTTGCATTACTGAATACATCACTTATATAAGTAGTATAATAATCAGCAAATAAAGTTTCTGTAAATGCTGTGCTATTAGTGTACTCATTTGTTTCATTCTGAAAATGAATATTTTTTTTAGATACAGCAGGATCTATTGATATACTATTTGATGGGATAATAAAAGTGTTTAAAGAAACTTTTGTTCCACTATCAAAACCAAAAGAAATTGGAGTTGATGAACCTGATTGTTGTATTGCATAAAACACTAAAGGCAAACCATGAAAACTCTCTTTGTTATCATTTACAGACCACCCCCATTGTATATCTGTACTTGCTCCTCCTGTTTGATTTACAAGCCTTTCATACTGCATGTGCTCAAATGGTATATCTACTAAATAAGAATCGCCAGGAGCTGTATATTTAGCTTGTTCTAAACTAAAAGCAAGAGATCCCCATCCAGAATTTTCTAACTGATTATATTGAACAGCTAAAAAGGTTTTAAGTCCTTTGAATTGATAACCTATTTCTTTAAAAGGCAAAGCAACATTAATTTGGCTTTTACTTGTGTCTATAAACTCATCCAACTCCCAAACTTGATTAGAAGAAGAATAAAAACTATCTAAAGTCTTTACAACTATTGTTCCAGAATCATCAATAAATGCTGTTAGATTAAACATTTTAAAAATAGATGTTAAAAAATCTATAATCTTCATTTTAGGTATCTGTTGTAAAATAGAAAATTGAAATATCTGATTAGTTGTAAAAGTTCCTGCTAACCTATACTCATCTGTCCATGTTCCATTAATTATTTCTCCTCCTAAATTTCCAGTTATTTCCCATCTTATATTTCCACTTGCAAATTGCAATGTTGTTGCAGAAGCTATAAAAACAGTATATGTTCCTGCTGTTATTGTAAAATCTGATTCTGTATATATCTTAGTATTAGATACATTTGATTCTTGAAAGTGTATTGTTGAACCTCTATAAACTATTATATTATAAACAGTAGATGTATTAGCAGGAATAAAACTTAATGAATGTCCAAAAATACTATTTGGATATGTTACTAAATCTCCAATCACAGTTATCGCCCCATTACTTGCTGATGTTTGCTGACCTGGAGGGGTTACAGTTGAATAAGGAATATTTGGAAATGATACTTGTCTAAATTGTAAAGATACTTGTTGTGCAGGTTCAACATCTCCTTTTTTTCTATGTAACCACATATAAAGATGATAAAAGGCGTCATTATTAATATTAAAAAAATCATCAGAAAAAACTATATTATTTGCATATCCATTTGCTATTGTATACCTACTTTCTATTGCATCTATTATTTCAGATAACCTCACAGCAAATTTTAACTGATTCCATTTAACTTGATTGGCAGAAGATGATCCTGCAAAATGTAAATTCCCATCTCCTGTTGTTCCACTATCATAATAAAGCTGAGTAGTGTGTGTTATTAATGGCGTTATTAGAGCACCTAATCCACTAACTAATTTTGCCCTAACATTACTATCTGTATAATCTAAACTTAGACTATCAAGACCACTTAAATCAGCTAACTCATCATCTTCTAATAAGGTTTTGAGGTTTACAGTTTCACCAAAGAAAGTAATTTTATAAGCATATATTTTATTGTTTTTTAATTCTGTTCCCTCTAATCTTATTGTGCCTTTTTTAAATGGAATATTATTTAATTCTATTTTAGCATCTACTCTATTTCTAGCATCAAAAGTGTTGACAATATCAAAATTATTATAATGTCTAAAAAGTTTGTTATTAATGGGAGATGCAGGTATTGTAAATGTCTTTGTAAACTCTGTGAATATTTTATCTATGTCCTTTACATTCTGAATGCTTTGAGTCATTGAAACTGTTTCATCTTTAAACAGATCAACTCTTTGATATGTTGTAACATTTAAATCATAATCACTATCAATATATAATTGGAGTTTTTGCATCTATGTTATTCTATGTTATCTTATGTTATTTATATAATCATAACTCATTTTAAAACTAAAAGTAAAATTTATTAATCTATCATTTACTTGTGTTTTATAATCTAAATTATTATTTGTAATATTAATTGGAATAGCTGTAAAAGAGTTAGTGCTAAAAGATTTCATATATACCCAAACTTGGTCAGACAATAATAACTCTGTGAATACTTCATTATAATATTCAGGAAGATAATCAGAATTAACTGTCATCTCTTCATTTGCTGTTATATTAAAATTTTGAATAGTATGTTGATTAATAGAATAACCACCTGTAGAATTTATTATATTACTTTTAAAATCTTCTCTTTTTGCTTTTATTGATTCTTTATTTTTTAAAGTAAAATATTCTCTTTGTATTGCTCCATACTTATTAACAAAATCAATAAATACTGCATCATATTTATTACATCCAAATCTTTCAATATTTACAACTTGATTGTTTGGAAGTGTGTGAGTTACAGAACTAGTACCATAGGAACTGTAAAGTATTTGTGTTCCTGTGCTGTTTAAATAAGGCAAAGTTCCTCCTATACTCTTTGGTGCATATACTGTGTAAGTTTTGACACCCCCTGTTGTCTGTGTGTAGTTAGATAATAAAGTTTCATTATTAGGGATTGTTTTATTAGCACCCTCTACAAAGTTAGAATATGAATCAAAACCATTTTGAGTAACCTGTCCTCCTCCTGTTATATTAGAAGTGACTTCAGATCCTGATCCATTAGCACCTGCAAAATATTTTATTTCTGTTAATATTACTAATCCTGTTTGAGGAGAATATCCTGAGTAGCTTCCAGTCCAATCAATATCTATATAATCTCTACAAAGTTCTGCATATTCAAAAAGGTTTTTTTGAGAGGCTACTGAATCTTTTATAATTGTATATCTTAAAACTGTATTTATTTTAATAGTCATCTGTACTGATAAATGTGCTGATGTACAAACTGAATCTCTGTATCTTGGACTTCTTAATCTTATCGCTGCCATATCTTATTGTTTTATTCCTAATATTATTTGCCTTTCCACATCTATTTTAAATGCTTGGATTAACTCACTTGGTAATTTTTTAAATGCTTTTCTGAATGCCTTTGTGAAAAAAAGAGTTGGAGCTAGTCCTTGAGCAAATATTCTTTTCTGTAACCAGAATCCTATTGTTCTGTAATTACCTCTTTTAAATCTACCTCTCTCATCTCTGAATCTTATGTTCTTATATTTTGCCCATGTTATCATAGGCTGTAAAGGTGGGTATTTAGATTTATAAGAAAATTTATTCTTTATTCCATTAGCTCCTGTAAATATTGAATTTGTAGATTTTCCTTTTTGTTTTCCATTTTTAACTAAACTAGGATCTGATCCATAAACCCCTGCATCTTGGAATATACCATAGCCTTCCATTATAAAGTCTAATAAAAAAGCATTTTGTTCAATTGTTAAATCTTTCTTAAGAGTGCTGTACAAACTGCCATTGGCTTGATTGTTTTTTTTTAGATTTAATTTAGCCTGAAATATGACTGCATCTCCAAATTTATCTAATGCTTGTTGAACTTCTTTAAATTCCATTAGCAGATTGTTATATCATTATAAATTACTATACTAACTGAAGCTGTCCATCCTGCTAATTCATTTTCAAACCTGTCATAAAAAGGCTCTAGTGTAGGGTTTCCTTCAAGCTGATATTTGTCTCTGTGTAAATTTCCCTTTCTTAAGATCATGATGAGCTTGTTTAAGACAGCCAATTGAGTGTTTAATACATCTTGTTCATTATTGTTTCCCTCAAAGATATCTGTGGTTTCTAACTTACTTCTGCTTACTATATCCATAGCTAAAATAGATAAATCAAAAGTTAATGTTTGTTCTGTATCTGTGACATTATTAACAATAATATGACTTAAAGGAAAAATATTCTGTTTTTGTAAATTAACATTACTTAAGTTTCCTGTGGTCACAGTATTAACATCAATATTATCTAATAAAGCATTTTTAATAGTTTCTGTTAATTGATAAAATCCTCTTATCCCTTGATTGCTCATCTTTTAAATTTGTTCTTTATTTGTTTTGCTTCTAACTCATTTTTTTCTTTCATATATTCTAACATCATCAAACACTCATGTGCTTTTAATTCACTGATATTTTTAAATCTTCTAATATCTCCTTTAGAGAGTGTGAAAACTGCTTGATACCATCCCCATTTAAAAGAGAATCCTGAACTTGCACTTGTGGTGCTTTGATTATCTCCTCCTTCAAAAAGCGATCCATAACTACTGACAAGTCTTTTCCTAAATGATAAAAAAAAAATACTGATGAAATTACTGCATCCAAAGGCATATCTAATAATTTGTCTTTAGTGCTTACATCATATTCATCAATAGTATATCTCTCTCCTTTTTTGCTGTTTATAGGTCTGTATAAAACATTCATAGCTGTGTGGATATTTTCCCAATCTCCTAGATAGGTGTCAAGATCAATATACTCCCCAAAACTTATCTCATCAAGCTCTGGAATGAATCCATATTCAATACCATTTAATTTAAACTTGGTAACTAGATCTGGTTTTTGTGTGAACATATCTCCAAGAATTGCTGTCACTCTATCTGCATCAGAGAATTTAATTTTTAATACATTTTGATGACTGACTTCACAGAAAATCTCTATCATTTTAACCTGCAAAAATCTCTCATCAACATCCTCCACATTAAGTTTTACAAACTTTTGGTACTTTCTCAGAGTAATTTCTGAGAGTTTATTTGGTATATTTAGCCTTGCTTTCATAATCTTATATAAGTATAACGAAAGTTAAGGCAAATTTTTCTAAAAAAAAAAGGGGTTAACAGCCATTAAGCCATCAACCCCTCTAATCTAAACAAAACTATTACTTATCTAAAGTAATCTTTTTTATATAAATCTTCTTGCATTGCATCATTAATCCTGTCAAGTATTTTATTTGATAATAGATATTGCACATCTGTTTCCACATTAAAAATAGTTTCTGAACCATCTTCTTCAATCTTTCCAACAAGATTAATTTTATCATATTCTAACTCATCATCATCATCAGGTTGTAAGTAACCATCGCCTCTCATTCCCCTTTCATAGTTATAAAATACTTCTAAAATATATTCATCATTTTCAAAAATAAAACTAGATTTCATATTTCTGGTTTTTGTTTTCAATTTCATTTAATTTTAATAATGCTTTGTTTTTTTTATATCTATAATCTGAAATTGCTATTTTATGATTCATAAGATCTTCTTGGAGCTTTATAACATAAAAAGTAACATGAACTAAAGCATCAGCTATTTTCTTTAATTCAATATTATCAGGTTTAGCTTCTCTCCATTTTTTAACAAGTCCTGTACAAAGTAACATGTTTGAATAATATTTTAAATCCTCTAAGTTTTGTATTTTTTCCATTATTGAATATTTTGTAATATGTCTTTAGCTTCACATATTTTATTATAGATTTCATTATGCTTACTCTCATCAGAGGAATAATATAATGCTAATTCTAATCTCTTAATTTGATCTCTAAGATCATCTGCTTGTGTTCTCATAGTATTAAATTAAAAAGGGAGGTTTTACCCTCCCATTGTTATTATGCTATAAAACTTATTGTTTCAATATTATATGAAGTATTCCATCCATCTCCACCTTGTTTAGTTTCTTTTTTTATTCTTCCAGTTTCATATAAAGAATGTATTAAAGTTTCTGCATATTCTTCTGTTATTTCTAATTGTCTTTTAAGTCTGTAAAGATTTGAATCTCCACCCATTTCTTTGTCTCTTTTTAAGAATTTAATTGCTCTTTTTAAATCATTTAATTTTTTTGTATTGTTCATTTTATCTTTTTACATAACTGCTTCATTGCAATTATACTCTAATATAACACTTATTGAGTTATAAACAAAATGTTTTATAAGTATTTATAAACCACAATATCCAGAATCACACTCATTAAAATCATCATCAAATAAGGATGTTTGTTTAAAGCTGTTTTTAATTTGTTCATAGCTCATACCATTTTTAAAAGTTCTAATATTATAACCTGTTTCTTGTTCAGCATTTATAAACCATTCAAATTTATTAGGATTTTTTTCACTCATGTGTTTTAATAAAACTGGAGTTCTGTGAAAACAACCCACACAATTATTCATATATGCAAATCTTACTTTTTTATTTTTCCAATAATTCTCTATTGAATCTTTAAATATTTGATCTTTAATTAATGGGAACACAGGTTTTTGCCATTCTATGTCTGCCCATTTATTCTGAGTTTTTCTTTTACCTACAATAGCTTTAAAAGTTGAATTTCCATTTTCATTTGTTTTACTTAACATTGTTTTAGCTCTGCTTTGTTCATTAGCTCTAAATCCAATTCTAACTTCACAAACTTTATTTATAGTTTTTTGCCACCAGTTAAATATTGGTTGTAGTTTCATTTCTGTAGTACAAAATCTTTGAGTAACATTAGGTAAATATCTTTTACCATTTCTATTAATTATTTCATCAA
>JGI24004J15324_10001308_pt1 | contig 9918 bp, 26 predicted proteins | sample LinPmetageLP32_FD_15324 | JGI IMG/M metagenome (IMG submission 15324)
CTAATGGGTGATGGAACTACATTTCAAGATGGTGCGGCAAGTACAAGTGGTGCAGATTATGCCGAGTATTTTGAATGGAAAGATGGCAACAGTTCTAGTGAAGATAGACGAGGATATTCAGTTGTTTTAGATGGTGATAAAATTGTCAAAGCAACAGATAGTGATGATGTTTCTAAAATCATAGGAATTATATCTGCTTTTCCTGTAGTTGGTGATAGTGCTTCAGATAAATGGCAACTAAAACATTTAAAAGATAATTTTGGTTCTTATGTTTACGAAGATTATACGCAAACAGAATGGAAAGAAACTTTTATTATACAAGAAGCAGTTCTTTACACAGAAACAGATAAAGATGAAGATGGTAATTTACCTGAAGGAAAATCTATTGGTGATGTTATGATTGATGAAGTAGAAGACATTAAAAAACATTCATATCAAACAGATTTAATTCCTAGTGGTCTAACTGTTCCAGAAGATGCTATTGTTACTTCAAAAGATGCTGATGGTAACAATTTACAACGAATGAAAGTAAATCCTAATTGGAATAAAGACACAACTTATATACCTCGTTCTGATAGAAAAGAATGGGATACAGTTGGTCTTATGGGTAAACTTAGACTTAAAAAAGGACAGCCAACAGGAACAAATTGGATTAAAATGAGAGACATTAGCAGTAATGTTGAAGAATGGTTAGTTAGATAAAAGGAGAAAATATGTTTACACTAGACAATAAAGAATATGACGAAACTAAATTATCTGATAAAGGTAAGTTAGCTTTTGCACAACTTCAATATGTCAGTCAAGAAAGATCAAAACTTCTACTAGAAACTGATCGGCTTAATACAATCGAGGGTGCTAACTCTGCAATCCTTAAAGCTGAACTACCAAAAGAGGAAGCTAATGCCGAGTCAAAGTCAGAAGAATAGTGAAACATTAATACGTCTTGAAGCTCGGATTGAGACTATTGAAAACAATCATCTAACGCATATTCAAAATGCTATTGAAAAAATAGAACGCCATATTGCTTCAATATGGAAAGTAGTGGGCTTACTATGTTTTATGTTCACAATCGTATTCGCAGAGACAGTTAAATCATTTATAGATTTATTAGTTATTTAATAGAGGGTTAAATATGGAGAAATGTATTCTCGTAATATCAGACCAACACGCTCCTCACCACCACCAAGATATGATGGCTTTTCTAAGAGCCATAAAAAAGAAATACAAACCAACTCGTATTGTAAATATTGGTGATGAGATTGATGGACACGCTATAAGCTACCATTCACCAAACCCAGATTTATCTAGTGCTGGTGATGAATTAAAAAAAGCAGTAGATGTTATACACGAATTAGAAGATTTATTTCCTAAAATGGATTTAGTACATTCTAATCACGGAAGTTTAATATTTAGAAAAGCATTAACTCACGGACTGCCTAAAGCCTTTATAAAAGATTACAATGATTTTTTAGAAGTAGGTAAAGGTTGGAAGTGGCACGAAGATATAGTTATCAAAGCAAGTAATGGACAAGATATTTATTTCTGTCACGGAAAGACTGCTAATATTTTAAAACTTGGACAACAGTATGGAATGAATGTCGTGCAAGGACATTATCACACGAAGTTTAATATTCAGTATTGGGGTAATCCAAACGCTTTACATTGGGGACTTCAAGTTGGTTGCTTAATAGACAAAGACAGTCTCGCTTATGAATACAATAAGTTATTTAAAGATAGACCGATAATTGGTACAGGAATAATAATTGAGGGATTGCCATTTTTGCTACCAATGGTCTTGTCAAAAGGAGGGCGTTGGAATAAAGTAGTTCCTTAATGAGTGCATTTAAAAAACAAATAGGCGGAACACATTACAAAGATCATAAGATACAACCTTATGAATTTATACAAGAGAATAATTTAAACTACTTACAAGGAGTGGTTATAAAATATATTGTCCGTTATAAAGATAAGAATGGTATTGAAGATTTAGATAAAATCATACATTATTGTGAGTTAGAAAAAGAGAGATTATTAAATGGAAAACCCAAGAATTGAAATGTCTAATAGAATGGAATGCAGAAATGTTCGACTACAAATTGATGATCGGACTGTTTCGGTCAATGTAGATTTTCAAGTAGAGGCGACAGGAGTTACACCTGTTGCTTTGTGGGTAAGAGTAAAGCCTGAAGAAAGCACATTAGGAAAAGAATTAAGAGCAAGTGGTAAATCTAACTCACTACTATTGCAAAGCGGTTGGTCATTAAAAGAGATAGCTGACACGCTTACAAAAGATTCATATATGGGTTCTGCGGTTACTTACATTACAAAAAATATTGAAGATATTTGGAATAATGAACAGCCTGAAAAGACACCTCGTATGAGTACCGACCCTTACAAAATTAAATAGGAGTAAATTATGGAATATATTTGGAAAGCTGTGGACATTGCTAATTACAATATACCTGCTTGGGTATGTGCTGTTATTGTTATAGCTGTAGTCGTTATATTTTAATGATTGATACAAAGAAAAGAATACGAGATCACGAAGGCTTTAGTCCTACAGTTTACGAGGACACACTCGGCTACAAGACTGTGGGCTATGGTCATTTAGTTTTAGAAAAAGATAATTTTGTTGTTGGTGAGATATATTCGCCTGAACAGTTACTAGGCGTATTTGAAGATGATTATAATATTGCTTTTAATAACGCACACGATTTAATAGAAGATAAAGACATACCTTTTGATCCAATGGTAGAGTCAGTATTAATAGAAATGGCGTTCCAATTAGGATTGCCAAGATTAAAGAAATTCGTAAAGTTTATAGAAGGCTTACAGGAAGAAGATTATCGTAAAGCCGCAGATGAAATGATAGACAGTAGATGGGCAAAACAAACACCTGAAAGAGCCTATGAACTTTCAACACTTATAAGGAATATAAAATAATGTTAGGAAAACTTTTAGGTGGTGGTGGTATAAAAGCTATTGGTGATATAGTTGATGATTTATACACCTCAGACGAAGAACGCAACGAAGCTAAAATTGCCCTAGAAAAAATACAAGCTAAGTTAAAAGAAAAGCAAATGGATATTAATCTTGCTGACGCACAAAGTACAGCAGGTGGTTTAAGTGGAATGATACAAAGAATATGGCGACCACTTATCGGATTCAGTTGTGCTTTAGCTATACTGTTTGAATATGTAATAAAACCATTCTTAATGTTCTTCCTTGCAACATTCCAAATCGAAATCTTGCCACTTCCTGAAATGGATATGGGTACTCTTATGCCTTTAGTGATGGCATTGTTAGGTATGGGAGCGCTAAGAACTTATGAAAAAAAATCAGGTCTTACGAAATAAGATAAAGGTGGTATTGCACCACCCTGCTAACATTTTCACATTAGTTAAATCACTTTTAACAATTACAATCTTAGAAGAAGTTGTAGCACAATACGAAGTGATTGATGTTCACCCTAGTTTAGAAAGAACCAAACGCTTAGAAACTATAATTAAAGCTAGTAAAGATATAGTTTATGCTAATGATGTTGAGTTGGATTGTTTTTATGAATGTATTGAATTAGAAGATCGAGAACTCTTGGCGAGAGATTTCTCAACCAAGAGCCACGACTTAACGATTAATTAATTATCTTAAGGTATTTATAATACCACTTGTGAGATAATTCTTTTAAAAGAAGTTCAGCATCTTGTTTGGTGTTTGCCCAACCTCTATTTATTTTAGTTTTTGTATCATATAAATAATACATATTATCACCCCCTTTCTATAACTCCCCAAATTCATCTTTAAACATTTTAATATATAACACCACTAGGACTACTGTAAGCAGTCCTAGAAATGGTAGTAACACATAATATAACATTGCTTCCATTATTTTAATCCTCCTATATGACATCGACTAGTACCCTTTACAGCATAGAACATAAATTTACGCTTATCAAAAAAAATTTGATCTCCGCATTTTGTACTGTTTCTCCAAGATGCAAATTGATACGCTTCTTTGTAAGTGTTAAATTGAGATCTGTAACTATGACCTTTAGACTTGTAATAGACACAAGTGAAGTAGTCTGCATTAGCTACAGTATCTAAATCTCTTGAATCTAGTTTTCTTTTTTTATTATTTATATACATTATTCACCCTTTCGTTTGTTTATGTAATAACCATATCAACATTTGTTAATATCTGCAAACAAATAAAACATTATTTTCACTTTTTTTATTATTCTGAGGTTTTGTCCTCTAATGTTCCATAATTAGAACGCCATATAAGGCTCATTTAGGGGTATCTAGGGGTAAGGGTATATCCGTAATCCATATAAGGAAATAATGCGTATTTATGCGAGTTTAACCCTTTTAAATCAATTCTGGCAAATTACCGATATGTTCTGAGCAATCTAGGGTTAGATAATAAACTTCCTTCTCTATTTTATCATTATTATCAAATTCTGTGGTAGCTGGACACATTAAAGTTTGCATTGGCGGCATTTGATTCTTTAAATATAGGTCAGTTACATTCCACCCTATGATCTCACCAGACTCAAAGCTGTTTATATACCAAAACTTTTTGCGGTTATCAAAAGCCTCTTTCATTAGCCTTTTATACTTATCCCTCTCTAAGATGTAATCATTGTATTTATGCAGATTAAAATCTCTATGCTTTAATTCAACAATGGCATATTTAGACTTACAATCAAAATAAGAATATTCATCAAAGTATTGGTATTCTAAAGGATAGAGTGCAAACTTGGTTTTATTTAATACTGATACAACTGCTAACTCTTTTTCTATCATATGCCAGCTTGAAGTTCGGCTCTCTTAGTTGAGTGAAATGATCTGAGTAAATCGATATGGATTTTATGAGCCTCGTATTCAGCCCACTTCCTTCCAAACTCTAATTCTGCTTTTTCAATCTTCTGATCTAACATCATTAGTTCTTCATCTGCTTTGGCTTTCATCTCAGCGTCTTTGATAGTTGCATTAAATCTATGTTTAATAAACAAGTGAGCCTTTAATCTCTCACGCTGTCTTAATAATGAATCAACACCGACTTTAGATTCTCTAGCGTGTTTGCTAAGAGTTTCAGTTAAGTGTTTAAGTTCTTCTAATTCTTGTAATGTGTTCATAATGGGAGAGAGGTAAGTAAACGAAATGGGGGAGTTAAAAACTTACCTCTCATAAACTCCTTATCTGTTTGATAAGAAAACAGTTACGACTAACTTTTGTAAAGCGTCTAAATCACGACCAAAAAATTTAAAAAATTCTTTATCTTTACAGGCATCAAAAGCATCTTGCATACCCTGTGCTTTAGCAGAATATAAATTAGATACTGAATGACCATTCAATTTATCTGTTCCATTTGTTTTCTTTTCATTAGCACCATAAGGAAAATCAGTTCCCTCATCTTCTAAGTCATCTTTGATATTTTCGACTGTTGTATTTGGAAACGCTTTTTTTATATCATCGACAACATTTGATTCTTCCAAGACTTTTACACCTATGTTTGAAAATCTGTCAAAAGTAACATATTCTTTAAAAAGGCTAAATGGAAAATCTATTTTGTTTCCTTGTTTAAGCCAATGTGGAATGTCATCTTCTTGTTTCCAATTTATGCTAAACACTTTTGTTGCTGTATTATAACCAGCAGATGTTTTTACTTTATCATTTTCTTCTAAAGACAACAAATGCACTTTAATTTTGCCATAATTATTGACAGCATCTATTTGTTGTACTTCACATTGTATTGATTCACTCATTTTCTATAACTCCTTCATATAGATTTATTATTTGTTGTTTAAACTTCTTATCTGAAAAATAGAAGCTACTTAAATCTGGGTATGGAAATGATAATAACCAATCGGCTTTAGACTTACATTGCTTATCAAGTCTTTCAATTAGTTGTAAATTAAATTTCATTATTTTCCACCCTTCCTCTAAGTAACTTTCTGGAATTTCCAGATAATTCGTTTTCTTATTAGACACATACAATAGAGCAAATTTTCTTTTAATTCCAGCTATTTGTGTCAGTTTGAAATATAGACTTTGTTGATATAAATGGTCTTTTGATACTGTATCTAAAGAACTTGGCACTCTTTTTGTTGTCTTAATATCTATTACTAATGGCATTGGAACATTCTTGAAATAACTAAAATCCAAGAATCCGTGTATTCCATATTTTAATCCAAACTCTTTACCATCATTAAATACCCTTTCTTGATATTTCTCAGGTCTAGCAAGTTGCATTGATTGTAAGAACTCAGCCATTCTAAAACCACACGATATTCCAAACTGCAATTCATCATCACTTTGACCTCCGAGTTTATTCCATTTTTTAGTAGCGTAATCTATAGCCTGTTCCTTTGTAGGGTCTTTTGCTAAGATATAATAACCTAGAGCCTCAGCCATATTTCCACGAATAGCTGAATCTCCAAATTTTGATTTAATTCCAAATATCTTATCAGCTACAAATAACTGAGGTACATTTTTAATTTTGCTTCCACTACTAGCTGAGTGTTTAAAGTTTTTAAGCAATGACATAAGCCACCAAAAAGATAGTTATAATAATTACTAATAATATCGCCATTACAAGTTTACCGAATGTAGTAAAGTAGTTCATAAGTTTTCACCCTTTTTTAATTTAAGTTTAGCTCTATTTAAAGCCTGTTTATCAAAATGATCTAATTCTTCAGAAAGAACCCATTTTGCAAATGCTTTAAACTCTGCTCTAGTTAATTTTGTAGTTAATTCTCTATATCCGTAATTAGTCATTACTTTCTCCTAACTCACAAAAGGCATTATCACAATCTCTACAAATACCTTTTTCATTAATAAAATCGACCTTGCAAGTTTCTTTACATTCAACGCATACATAACGCATTTGTTGAGTGGTTTTATCAAAAGCTATTTCCATAGTAAAATCTGATGCCCTCTCCCACGCATACAATTACCAATGATTTCTTTTTTAGAATCAGTTAATTTAGGCATTAGCCATAAAGTTTTAGGTCTTATAATCCAATTAACGCCCTTCTTAGTTATTTCTAGAAAATCATTTGTTTCAGTCTCAGCAATAGCCATACAGGTGTAAAGGTCATCGTGTTGCCTTTCTGCATTGTGTTCTATGTTGCCGCTACCACCTCTACTATCTATCAAAGGTGTAGAAGCACACCCTGTAAGACTAAGTAATAGTATTATTATGATCGCCCTGTTCATTTTCTAACCTCTTTCTTTCTTGATTAATTAAATCTTTTACTATGATCTTTTCCTTACCACCTGTAATTTTAGTAATAAAGTCTAAATCGTCTTTTACTTCAGCGTGTTGTTTATCATTATAGTTAAATGATTTATACTTCCAACCATTATGTCTAGGGTCTTTATCGTGCATTATAAACTCCTTATTAGTTTTGTTATAAATTCAAAAAATTGTAAATATTTTAAGACTGTTCTTTGATCTTTATCTTGATCTATTTCAGCCATAGAATTGTAATAAACTTTACTCATATTGATCCCCTGTTAAATTTGGAAATATATTAGAATCCCATTTTTTTCTTGCTTGAGTATCATCTAGCAATTCTTGATTCCATTCTTTCCTTTCATCATTCGCCCATCGTTGCCACCTTGCAAAGTTCCATTCTTCACTTTCAGAAGTTCTATACTTCCAAACTTTATGCTGGAGTCTTGATTCTTCACTTGTTGTAATCATAATGCCCTTTCTATAATTTCTTTTTCAGTCAATTTTTTAACATTCTTAGGTAAGAAACTTCCTATGTTTATTTCGTTTTTATGATAGTCTCTTGTTAAGTTTTCACATTTAATTCTTTTAGGTGTAAATCCAACAACTTTTCCTAAAACACTCCCACCGATATCATTTTGATAAATCCAAACTTGATCGCCTATTTTTAATTTCATTGTTTCGCCTTTCATTTAGTTAATAACTAGATATTAACTATTATTGATATCTTGTAAACACCTAATATTGACTTTAATTTTTGGGAGTTTATAAAGGATTTAGGGTAGCTATCCACCGAAATTCGCCCTTTCATTTGTGGCTACCCTGCTGTTTATGAAAAATATAATTCGTTCCACGAAGCATTTAAACTTCATAAGATCATTACCTTGCTACATATCAGAGCAAACACCAAGCCAAGCGTGTCATATAAGAATACTATCAGATGGCGGAATAGGATTAAAACCTAGTGATTACCTTACACTACCTTTTACTTACCAATATCATAAGATGCAGACCGATCTTGGAGAGCAATCTTTTTATTCTAAATTTAATATTAATCCTTTTACTTTGGCAAAGAACCTAGTAATAATATCAACTTGTAGAAAAGTTAATAATGAGGCTGTAATCAAACAGCTCGAAGAAAGGGCTAAGACTTATGCAAGGATATATAAAGATCAATAGGGCTATATTATTTCACCCATCATTACAAAAGAAAGATAGATCACTTTGTGAGATCGGTGCGTTTATTTGGATATTATTAGAAGCTAGTTTTAAGGCTAGAGACTTTGATATAAAAGGTCAGACTATAAAACTAAAGCGTGGTCAGTTATGCTGTTCAATAAGTTATATGGCGAAAGCATTTAATTGGAACAGGGCAAAAGTGCAACGCTATTTAGATAAATTAAAAGACAATGGAACGATCCTAACCGATACGCCAAACGATACACCAGCCGATACACCAAATGTCCTTACAATCTGCCACTATGACGAGTATCAAGATACGCCAACCGATACGCTAACCGATAACAAACAGAATAAATTACTAAGAATAAATGATAAGAACATTGATGAGTTTATTTATATATGGGGAAAGTTAAAGGCTAAGAGGGGTAGTAAGAAAGTAGCTATTCAGAAATACAATAAAATTAAGAATAAAATAGACTCAGACACTATCATTGAAAAATATAACAAACTTGTCGATAAAGCATCTAGTCCTGAATTTATTCCGCATTTTTCAACCTATTTATCACAGGAGAGGTGGGAAGATGATGATACTGTTGTAAAGATGCCTGTAAAATCCTCAGACCAATACTTTAGAGAAACCTACCCTGATAAAATTCCAAAAGGTTTTAAAATGGTTAGTGAGAACTGGCAAGAAATAGAATATTCTAATGGAAAACAATATCTTAAATTTAGTAAACGCAATGGCGAAAAAATATGAAAAATTTATATAAAATAAAACGCTTAACAAATGGAGAATATAAAGAATGGATACTAAAAAAACATTATGCTAAGAGAAAATGTAGTGTTTCATATTGTTTTGGATTAATTTTAGATAATAAAATAATAGGAATATGTACTTTTGGCTATCCACCTAATTATAACTATAATAAAGGTAAATGTTTATATAATGATTATGAATGTTTAACTTTAGAATTAAATAGACTGGTTATTAATAATTATGATGAAAAAAATTTATTAAGTTATTTTTTATCTAATGCAATAAAGTTGTTGCCCAAACCAATAACTTTAGTTTCTTATGCTGATCCTAACCAAAATCATCAAGGTTATATATATCAAGCGACAAATTGGATTTATACTGGAGAAAGTACACCAAAAAAAAGATATACTTTTGAAGATGGTTCTACTTTTGATATAAGACGAGGAATACACAATAAAGGTAAAATTGTAAAAACAGAAAAATTAAAACCAACTCATAGATATATATATTTACACGCTAATAAAAAAGATAAGAAAATTATGTTAAAACATTTTAAAGTAAATAAACTTAACTATCCCAAAGGTTTAAACAAAAATTATGAGTGTATAGATATTGATATGAACTATAATGTAAATTTATTTGATACATAAGAACGAATACAGTACACTTTGTGTATGGAGTATTTGAAGAAAGAAGATCGCAGAAATATTAAGCCTAAGTTTATTGGTACTAAGGAAGAAAA
>JGI24004J15324_10001312_pt1 | contig 9915 bp, 6 predicted proteins | sample LinPmetageLP32_FD_15324 | JGI IMG/M metagenome (IMG submission 15324)
GCCAGAGTTTGCCATTGCTGTGTATGATGTCATCATGGGTGCAGAGATGTTGAAGGATTGGAAGACACATCGTAAAGGACTTGACTGGTTTAGCAGGAACTTTACTGACCAATACTATACACTACTAGATTAAACACAACGTGCACAACCACAGGTTGTGCGCCCCCTGCGGGGCTACATCAATAGAGGTACCACACCCATCCAAAAATTTGCGCTTAGTACATTACTTATATACCCTGTAAAATAAAGGGGTCCCTTTGTATACCCTTTATAGCTTGATTTAGACGGTTTTAGCCTGTAAATTCATTATGGGTTCCAAAATTAAACCAAAAAATTTTGCAAAAAAATATATGAATATCGACCTAGACAAAATAAAAAAATTACCCCCTGACGTACGTAAAGACTTCATGAAAATGTATTTGAAGTTTGGAGAGAAGAAAAAAATATCTCATATACAATCTGACTTCTTAAGTTTTGTAAAACACATGTGGCCAGAATTTATTGAAGGTCCTCATCATAAAATTATTGCAAAAAAATTTAATAATATGTCCACTGGTAAGGTTAAAAGACTTATTGTAAACATGCCGCCAAGACATACTAAGTCCGAGTTCGCCAGTTCCTTGTTGCCTGCCTGGATGATCGGGAGAAATCCAAAACTAAAAATTATTCAAACAACCCACACGGGAGAACTAGCCATAAGATTCGGGCGTAAGGCAAAAACATTAATGGACTCAGAAGAATACAAATCTGTATTTCCAACTAGACTTAGAGAAGATTCACAAGCAGCAGGTCGCTGGGAAACTGCACAAGGCGGAGAGTATTTTGCTGCAGGTGTCGGTGGAGCAATCACAGGTCGAGGTGCAGATCTATTAATTATAGATGATCCTCACTCTGAGCAAGACGCTTTAAATTTAACGGCTCTTGAGAGAGCTTACGAATGGTATACATCAGGACCACGTCAAAGATTACAACCAGGTGGTACAATTGTTTGTGTAATGACAAGATGGAATGTTAAGGACTTAACCGGTATGTTGTTGTCTCATCAAAAAGAAGCAAAATCCGATCAATGGGAACTTATAGAATTTCCTGCAATAATGCCATCAGGTAAACCTGTCTGGCCGGAGTATTGGAAGATAAAAGAATTAGAAGCTGTAAAAGCATCAATCTCAGTTGGTAAATGGAATGCACAATGGATGCAAAATCCAACATCAGAAGAAGGAGCAATTATAAAACGTGAGTGGTGGAAGAATTGGGAGCATGATTACATGCCTAGACTAGAACATGTCATACAGTCGTATGATACAGCGTTTATGAAAAAAGAAACTGCCGATTATTCTGCTATTACAACATGGGGTGTGTTTAGAGAGTCTGATGACAAACCTGCAGCATTAATGTTAATAGATTCATTTAAAGCAAGACTAGAGTTTCCAGAATTAAGACGTAAAGCATTAGAGCAATATAAATATTGGCAACCAGAAACTGTTCTGATTGAGGCTAAAGCATCTGGATTACCCTTAACTTATGAACTTAGAAACATGGGAATACCCGTAGTTAACTTTAGTCCATCAAGAGGTAACGATAAGCATACACGTGTAAATTCAGTTGCACCTTTATTTGAAAGTGGTATGATATGGGCTCCAACCCATAAGAACTTTGCACAGGAAGTAATAGAAGAATGTGCTGCGTTTCCTTATGGCGATCATGACGACCTTGTGGATAGTATGACCCAAGCCGTGATGCGATTTAGACAGGGAGGATTAATCCCTCATCCAGAAGATTATAAGGACGAAAAAATTATAGAAACTAAAAAGGTTTATTATTAATGGCTATTACAAGTGGACTAACCCTACTACAAAAACTACAAAAATTATTTGGTGTAAAGAACGTATCAAATATGATGGGTAGAACAAGTAATGTTCAAACTTTAGGCCAAGGTACAAACAATCCTTTTGCAGCTACATTTAGTAAAAAATATCTTAAAGAAAATCCAGATGGTATAGATGAGGCCGCTACAGTTATATTAGAAAACATGCAGTTTGCTTTTGGAAACAAAAATTCAAGACAAATGAAAAATTTTGAAAGCAATGTAAATACGTTATATGAATTAAGATTTGCACCAGCTGGTCCAGAAGCCCAGGTTGTAGATTTAGGCAGCAAGCAACCGGTGACAGGGAAAGGTTTATTGTCTTTAAAAAAAGATATGGGATTACCCGAAGGAGTTGATCCAAATAGCCCAATGGGCAAAATGCTTTCATCGACTAATAGATTAAATAAGATGGGCAAAAATATGGAAACAAACGTGGGTGACCTTTTTATGAACTTAATGAAGTCATCAGCACCACCTGTTGATCGTAAGAAAGAAAGTTTGGTTAGAACTGCTGCTAGACAGTTTTTAAACAGAGAAATAAAACTAAATAAAATTAAATTAAAACCAGATGAGATTAAATCAATCGTAAGTCCGTCTGGAGGTGGAACAGATCCAATTGATATACTTAGAACATATTATGGCGAAGATGTTTTAGAANCTTTTGATGGTATTGCAAATAAATTTATGAATACAGAAAAGTATTCAGACTTTAATAAAATTATTGATGAAAATTTAGATCCTAGTTTTTTAAGACCAAGAAAAGATCCAAGCATTAAACAATCTTACACAGATGACGAAATGAAAGATATTGTTAACAAAAAAGAAGATGCTTTTAAAGCTTCTAAACTTAGAGGCAATGAATCATTTGATGAGTTAATAGATCCAACAAGAATTAAAGGTGGTATCTCTACAAAAATAAAATTAAACAGTTTTATAGAAAATGAACAATATGCAAAAGATCTTATAGGTGGAAAAAGTTCAGAGTTTAATATTTTAAAAGAAAATGATAGAAAAGAAATTTTAGATTTATTAGATAAAGAAATTAAAAAAGGTAAAACACCTCCAACATCTACTGATGATATGCCCTTTGCATCTGGTGGCCTAGCGGGACAACTACATATGAACGAAGGTGGTAGAGTAGCTTANGGCAAAGGNGGACTTANTCGTAGAGCATTTTTAAAATTAATGGGTGGTGCTGCAGCAACAGGAGCCGCACTTAAAACAGGTTTAGGTGGTTTAATAAAAACTAAAGGTCTTAGTAAAATAGTTACACCTACAATTACAAAAACAGCAGGTATGCCAGACTGGTTTCCAGCTCTAGTTAAAAAAGCCTGGACTGAAGGAACTGATGTAACTAAGAAAGCGTCAGTTCATACTGATGGCCGAGAAGTTATTAAACGTGTAAATATTAAAGGCACCGATATGGACGTGGCTCATAACCTAAAGACAGGAGATGTGGATGTAGTANTTCATGGAGAATACGGAACATATAATACAGCAGATAATCCAAAAACAGGAGGGCTTTCAACAGCTTATGATGAAGGTTTAGAAATGTATTATAAACCTGCATCAGGTAAAAATAAAAAACCTAACTTTGAAATGAATGAGGCTCAAGCTAGATTTGAAGGAAACCCTGATGATGCTGATATTTTAACCGAAGGAGTTTATGTAGATTTAAACTCAACTAAAGCCGATTTAAAATCATTAGAACTTTATGCTAAAGATAAAAAACCTTCATTTAAAGATTCATATAAAATAGATAAAAAAAATAAAGAAACTAAAAAGTATATGGAAAATCCAAGTGATTCTCCTGAAATACAAAACTACCCAGATTACCTTGAACCAGATATAGATGACTTTGCAATAGGTGGTAGAGTAGGATTTTTTAAAGGCAAAATTGTAAAAGCAGGTCCAGCTGCAAAAGCATTTGTGCAATTTCTTATAGATACTTTAGTTAAGAAAAAAGGTTACAACAAAACATTATTAGACAACGTTTCAAATCAAAAAAATGGTGAAAAATTACTTAAAGAACTTTATGAAAAAGAAATTGGTAAAGTACCATTAACAACAGCAGACAAAGCTCCTATACCAGAATCAACTGTAACAAGAGACTGTTTAAAGACGCTAACGAGAGATTTAATACAAACATAAAAGATAGAACATCTGCAGAAGAGGTTGGTATAGATAATCTATTTGATAAAGACGGTGTTCTTAATAAAGATGCAGTTTTAAGTGATATAACTAAATCTGTAGAAAAAACTAAAAAATCAAAAATAGTAAAAACAAAAACTCCTAATAAAGCACTTTTAAAAGCTATGGATGAAGTTGGTGGTAGTGCAAGCGGTGACATGAAATATGATGCAAATATTTTAGCTGATGAGTACGCCTTTCAACTAGGTTTAATTGAAGAAGGTGGAGATATAACAGACATAGCAGATAAGATGAAACAAATGGATTTATATGATCAAGCCTATAGCGCTTTAAGTGGACAATTTTTAAAAAATCGTGAAATTAAAAAAATGCAACAATTTTCTAAACCAACGCAAACTTTAAAAAGTATTAAAGAAAAAGGAACAATGGATATTTCTGATCCAACTATTGCGGATGAGTTTGATACATTTTTAAGAGAAAATGATCCTGAAGGTTATAAAAATTTAGAACAAAAAATACAGCTAGATAACTTTGATCCTAAAGACCGTAAAGGCAGTGCCAAAGGCGGACTAGCAGGTATGTTAAATATATAATGGATATTCTTACTTACATAGACAGGGTTAAAGCAAATTACAGCAAGCAACCAGAGCCTGTGTACAATACGAAGAAGTATTTTATGGGTGGCTCAGTCACAAAACCTAAACGTGGCTTGGTTGATGAAGGCACAGGATTAAAAAAAGATGGAACTGTAAAATCTGAATACATGATTAAAGGAAGTCGTTTGCCAAAAGGAAAACTAACTTTATATAATAAATATGCTCAATTATTTTTTAATAAAGATTGGAAAGATTTAAATGAAGCAGAGTCTGAAAGAGTTGAGAATGCGGGTAGAAAAGGTAAATTTATCAAAACTAATCAATTTGATCAATTAACTGATTTAAACCAAGAAAAAATTAAAAAATCTTTCCCTGATATTAAATTTGAATTTAAACCGGGACAAAAACTAGGGGTTCCTAAAAAATTACCTAATGGTAAATTTAATCCTGTAAATGACGCAGTCAGTAAATTTATTAGAAGAGGCTATAAAAAATCTCTTAGAAAAAGTTTACCTGTAAATATACAAAGAGATATTGTTTCAAATTTTGAATTACCTAAAGGCGTAAAAGAATGGAACTTTAATGTAGCTGAAGGAGGAAATATATATGGTATACCAGAGACAGGACAAAATAATGCAACAAATAAAAATCTAGGCGCAAGAATAAGAAGATTTGTAGAAAACCCTATAAATTATAAAGTTGCAGCTGACTTTTCAACTCCAGACGGATGGTTATTAAATCAAATGTACAGAGCTCATTTATATAATGATAATTATATACCAAAATATGATTTAGTTAATGGTAAGAAAAAAATTGTAGCTTTCACTGATAATCAATTTGGAGAAGGTAAAACTTATTATGCTCTTAAAAAATATGCAAACAAGTTTAACGGTATTCGTATGTCAGAACATCCAGACTATCAAAATACAAAAAAATACATAGACATAGCCAATAAAGTAAGGTTATCTCCAAATGAAGTTATTAAAGATTTATTAATAAAAGGTGGTGTTAAAGATGATAGGGTAACTTTAAATACTTTATTAAATTTTATAGTTAATAAAAAAGGTGTTGAGCCTACTAAAAGAGCTTTAGTTCTGCATCATAAAGGAGGTATGTCCTCGCCAACAAGAGATATTCAAATATTAAACGCATCAGTAAATCAAAACATAGTTGGTATAGAAAGAGCTATGAGATCTAATTCAAAAAATATAACACCAGAAAATATAAAAAAATTAAAAGATTTTGGAGCTTCAATAACTATTGATGGTAAAACATATGGCGGTGGACCTAAAACTGCGATTGGAGGGTTTCGAGAAGCAGAAAAATTAGTGGAAAGTAAATTAGAAAGTTTTGGCAAAAAAGATTTTACTGAGCTTAAAAAGTATATTTCAGCAATCGGTTGCCCAGGTAAAGGTAGAGCCGATGGAGGACGTATTGGTTTTTCAGAAGGCGCAGATTGTTTTAATAAAGGTCAAAAAGCAATTAACTCTGGAAAAATTGCAAAAGGTGCACAAGGTAGAAATCTTTCTAAGTTGTTAAACTCTGTCTTAACAAAAAGCGGCACGGGTTTAAGAGCCGTGATAAAATTTGGAATTATACCAGAAGCATTATTTTTAGGTGCAGAAAGTTTAATTAGACTGGGTATGGGGGATACATTAGATGAAGCCATTAAAAGATCTACTGGATATTTTAGACCAGGAGATCAAACAAGAGAAGCTAATACATCAATGCTTACAAGATTAATAGGTCCTGAGAATGCAAAAACTGCGTTACGTGTAAGGGATTATGAACAATCTTTAAATAATTTAAATAGTGCTAAAGTAAATGCAGAAGTTGATCTAGCACAAAACATGGAAGAATTTTCTGGAGTATCTAATAGAGATATTCAAATTAAAGCTGAACAAGAAAAAAAAGACGCTGAACGAGATTTAATTTTTAAATTTAGACCAGAAGCAGAAAGAGACCAAGCAGCTAGGTTAGAACTTGAAGCAGCAGATAGGTTTGGCACAAAAAGTGTTTTTAAAAAATTTGAAGAAAATGCTAGAAAACAAGATGTAGATGATGTTGAGCAAACATTAGCTCCGGAAATAACACAAAAAGATTTAAACAAAAGAATGGGAGATCCTGTGTACGGCATGGATGATATAGCTGAAAGCTATATTTCTGATGAACAGATTAATGATTTAAGAAAAAAAACAAAAATACCTAATCTAACAAAAAAAGAACTTTTTGATATATACCGAAGAAATCCAAATTTTAACAAAGGTATTTTTAAAGGTTTATTTGAAGAAGCTAGAAAAACTTCTGCTGGTCAAGAACAATTGTTTGGAGCAAGTGGTAAACCTTTTGGAGATTATATATCAAATCCTCAAAGAGAAGGTATGGACAGAATGAAAAAGTTAATGAACATACCTGGTGTTAAAGGTGTAGCAGATATGGCAACAGGCGGCCTAGCTAATCTAACAACAAAGACAGCACCTAAAAAAGGACCACAATCTGAGGGCTTGGCTTATTTTATGAAACATGGTAGGAAGTAGCGGAGAAATTAAATGGCAGAAATAGATAAATCATTACCCAACAGCGCAGCAAATATAACCTTACCAGATCCTAAGGCTGTTCAAGTTGAAGAACAAAAACAAAGAGACGAGATTATGAAAGAACCTTCGGAACTTTCAGAAAACGAAGATGGTAGCGTTGATGTTAATTTTGACCCAAATGCAGTAGAACCTATTTTAGGTGGAGATCATTTTTCTAATTTAGCAGATCTATTACCTGATGATGTTTTAGATCCATTAGGTAGTCAGCTATTTTCAGATTTTTCAGATTACAAAAATTCAAGAAAAGATTGGGAGAAGTCATATATAAATGGTTTGGACCTATTAGGATTTAGTTACAACGATAGAACAGAACCTTTCAAAGGTGCTTCAGGTGCAACGCATCCTGTATTAGCAGAAGCTGTTACACAATTTCAATCACTAGCTTACAAAGAATTATTACCAGCAGGTGGACCTGTTAGAACTCAGACAATGGGAAAAATAGATCCAGCTAAAGACCAACAAGCTAAACGTGTTAAAGATTACATGAATTATCAAATCATGGATAAAATGCCTGAGTACGAATCCGAGTTTGATCAAATGTTATTTTATTTACCATTAGCAGGATCATCATTTAAAAAAGTTTATTATGATGGTGTTATGCAAAGAGCAGTATCTAAATTTGTACCAGCAGACGATTTAGTTGTTCCTTACACAGCAACTTCTTTAGACGATTGCGAATCTATTATTCATATGGTTCGTATGACTGAAAACGAATTAAGAAAACAACAAGTTGGTGGATTCTATAGAGACATAGAACTTAGNCCAACAAATGTAACNGAAACAGAAGCAGAAGAAAAAGAAAGAAAACTAGAAGGAATGACAAAAGGACGAGACGAACGTCTTTACACAATTTTAGAATGTCATGTTAATTTAGATCTAGAAGGTTTTGAAGACATGGGTCAAGACGGAGAACCGACTGGAATTAAACTACCTTACATTGTAACTGTCGAAGAAGGCACAAGAAAAATTTTATCTATTAGAAGAAACTTTGAAGTTAATGATCCATTAAAGAAAAAAATTGATTATTTTGTACATTTCAAATTTTTACCAGGTTTAGGATTCTATGGTTTTGGATTAATTCACATGATTGGTGGATTATCTAGAACTGCAACAGCAGCATTAAGACAATTATTAGATGCAGGTACATTATCAAATTTACCAGCAGGATTTAAAATGCGTGGAATTAAAATGAGAGATGAAGCACAAGCTCTTCAACCTGGAGAATTTAGAGATGTTGACGCTCCCGGTGGAAATTTAAAAGACGCATTTATGATGCTTCCATTTAAAGAACCATCACAAACTTTGTTATCACTTATGGGTGTCGTGGTATCTGCAGGACAAAGATTCGCTTCCATAGCGGACCTGCAAGTAGGAGACGGGAATCAACAGGCAGCAGTGGGCACGACAGTAGCTTTGTTGGAAAGGGGTAGTAGAACAATGTCAGCTATACATAAAAGATTGTATGCTGCTATGAAAAAAGAATTTAATTTAATGGCAAGAGTCTTTAAATTATATCTACCACCTGTGTATCCATATGATGTTGTCGGAGGACAAAGACAAATCATGCAAACAGATTTTGATGATAGAATAGATATTATACCAGTAGCAGATCCAAACATATTTTCTCAAACTCAAAGGATATCTCTTGCTCAAACAGAATTACAATTAGCAGCTTCAAATCCAAAAATGCACAATCAATATGCTGTATACAGAAATATGTATGAAGCATTAGGTGTTAAAGATATTGATGCAATTTTAAAACAACCACCTAAACCAGCTCCAAAAGATCCAGCACTAGAACACATTGATGCATTAGCTGCTGTTCCTTTTAAAGCTTTTCCAGGTCAAGATCACAGAGCACATATAACTGCTCACTTAAATTTTATGGCTACCAACCTAGCACGTACAGCACCTACAATAACAGCATCTATAGAAAAAAATTGTTTAGAACATATTTCTCTAATGGCACAAGAACAAGTTGAATTAGAATTTAGAGAATTGATACAACAGATTAAACAACAAGCTATGGCAATGCAACAAAATCCACAAATGGTTCAACAAAATCCACAAGTGCAACAAGAAGTACAACAAGCTCAAATTCAGATTGAAGCTAGAAAAGCAGTTCTTATTGCTGAGATGATGGAAGACTTTATGAAGGAAGAGAAAAAAATTACTTCATCATTTGGTCATGACCCTATTGCTCAACTAAGATCACGAGAGTTAGATATTAGAGCAAGAGATAATGAAGCTAAAAGAAAAGAATCTGAAGAAAGATTAAATCTAGAAAACATGAAGGCTATGATGAATCAAAGAAATCAAGATGAGAAGTTAGAACAAAACGAACAACTATCAGAATTAAGAGCAGACACGTCAATAGAGAAACAAGAGATGGCTAACGAAGCAAGAGAAAAATTAGCTATGATGAAACCTAGAGGAAATCAAAATGATAGATAAAAAAGAAAAGAATAAATTAAAAAAACACAAAGTACATCATACAGCAAAACACATGACACAAATGAAAAGCGATATGAAAAAAGGCATGACGTTTAAAAAGTCTCATAACAAAGCTATAAAAAAGGTTGGTGTATAATGGCTTGGTTTGGATTAGCAAAATTAGCACTATCTGCTGGAAGCAAAATTTACGCAAATAAACAAAAAACTAAGATGGCTATGTCTGATGCACAACTAATGCATGCATCAAAAA
>JGI24004J15324_10001318_pt1 | contig 9903 bp, 14 predicted proteins | sample LinPmetageLP32_FD_15324 | JGI IMG/M metagenome (IMG submission 15324)
TGCATTACCAGTAGCACCTGTTTTTGTTGTATCACTAATTAATCTAACAGTTGCTGTAACTTGAGATGTATGAATATTACACAACAAAAATCCAAGAATAATCGTTGTTGTACTTCCTGCCGTNGTATACACAACATATTCTGTTCCTGCTGCATTGGGTTCTGCTGCAAAAGTAACTACTTTAAATGTGTTTGCCATATCTTATCCTAACGCTATTGCTAATGCTGTTGCTTCGTCTTGAATAACAGAACTTAATGTTGCTCCTGCAACTGTTATTGCATCTGCTTCCAGTGTGCCATCTATGTCAGCATCACCACTAATATCTAAACTTGTTGCATCAACTTCACCTGCAACTGTCAACACACCACTAGCAACTGTCATTAAATCAGTATCACCAGTATGTCCAATTGTTGATCCGTTAATAATTACGTTATCAACTGTAAGAGTCGTTAACGTACCTAAAGATGTAATGCTAGATTGTGCAGCTCCTGTTACTGTTGCAGCTGTACCACTTGTGTTTCCTGTTACATTACCTGTTAAATTTCCAACAACATTTCCTGTATATCCATCAGAAGTAATTGTACCTAATGAAGAACCAGCATCTGCAAATGTTATTGTACCACCATCTGCATCTAATGTAATACCACCACTTGAGTCTAATGTGACAGTTGTTCCTGCAAGTTCTGCCGTACCATCTGCTGTAATTTGTATATTGCCTGCTGCACCACCACCATCTGTTGTGGCTATATCTAATGTTCCGTTTGTTCCTACTGTTATAGTTGCTGTATCACCACTAGAACCTGTCATAGTAATGACTTTGCCATTTATACCTACCTCATCAACAGTCAATGCAGTAAGTGTTCCTAATGATGTAATGTTAGTTTGTGCTGCACCTGTCACAGTTGCTGCTGTTCCACTAGCATTTCCTGTAAGATTACCTGTAACATTAGCTGTAATTGCACTTGGCAACCCAATCGTTACTGTTCCTGAGCTTTCTGCAACTTCAACTTCATTACTTGTTCCTGAAAATGTAAGTGTGCCACCTAACGCTATGGCTGATGTATTTGATCCGTCAGAAACTGTAACAGATGAATTTGCTAGTTTAGAATTTGCTATAGACCCTGCAAGTTGCGTGTTACTAACACCACTTGCTTTAATTGTAACATCTCCAGAAGAGACAGCAAAATCAGCAGTATTAAATTTTGCAACACCTTTATTAGACGTGGTGGCATCTTCACCTGCAATAGTTATCTCGTTACCTGTTGCTGAAGTATTTATTCCCTCACCACCTGCAACACTTAAAGTTTCACTATCAAGATCAATAGCTATTGTGCCACTGTCAGTTGACGCATCTAAATCTTGTGCTGTAACTTGAGCATCAACATAAGTTTTAATTGCTTTGGCTGATGCTAACGTGTCATCACTTCCAGAGACACTACTAATATCAGTATCCAATACACCTGACTTTAAATCTGCTACGTCAATATTTGAAATTGAATTGCCAGTGCCTTCTACATCAAATGTTTTGTTTGTTAGTGTAGCCGTTGAAGCTGTTGTAACTAATCTAGCATTTCCACCAGTGCTTGGGAGTGTTAAAGTATTTGATGCACTTTCTGAGTGTGGTGCACCAATAAGTGTTTGTGCGTGTTGATTTGAACTTTCACAATAAAATTTTATCTGAGAAACAAAAGCACCATCATTTTTAAGATCAATCAAACCACCAGAAACAAATAAGTCATCACCTACAGTTATGTCACCAGATGTTGCTAAACTTGATAAAGTTCCAACTGATGTAATATTAGTTTGTGCCGCACCTGTTACAGTTGCCGCAGTACCAGATGTATTTCCTGTAACATTACCAGTTATATTACCTACAAATGTGCCGTTTATATTATTACTTGCATCTTCAAACACTGCTTTGTCAGCAGGATATGTCATAAAGACACTTCTTGTTCCTGATGACCAGTTTACAGCATTGTTAGAGTTAGAACTCGCCAATATGGTTGTCCTAGCTAATGTAGTTCCAGAAGATGTAAACGTGCCTAACCCAACTTCAAAGTCAGTATTGTCTGTACAAACATAATACGTTGTATCTGAATTACTAAGGTTAGCAGTAAAAGTCTCAAACCCACTTACTGCACCAGCTAACGTATATGTTCCAGTGCCTGTAGTGGTTGTGGTTTCTTTAACTCTATCCTTTATTACTAAAGCCATTACTTCAACTCAATACTCAAGTTTGTTGCGTTAATTCTAAATATGTCACCCTCTGCTAATGTCTTAGTTGCATCTAATTCTCCAACAAACAATGTGTTACCACTTGAACTTGCATCAGTTATAATCACATGAGTTATTGTTTGTGTTCCACTATCTGTCTTAGCTGGAAAATCAATTGCACTTGTGTTCTTGGCTGTCTGTGCGTCTGTTGAGTCAGCACCTATTGTTGTCCAACTTGCTGCTGCTACTTGTTGTCTAGCATATCCACCAAAACTAGCTTCTGTTACTGAACCTGTTTCAGCGGCAGATACGGCTGTTGCTAGTCCTACATAAATGCTGTCACCAGGACTTGCAAAACTTAACGAGTTATTCTTGAAGATATAATGTAATAATCTTCTTTCTAAATAGTTGGTTGCTGCATTTGAGGTTGCCATGTTTTATCTCCTATGTCCTTGGTCTTCTAGGTAATCCTTGCCTATAAGCATCAGCATTTTCTCTTGATTCTCCTAAATCTTTTAATCTCATAAGTTCTTCAGTAAATCTTTTTTCGTATAAAGTCAAAATATCTGGTTCACCTTTCATAAAAATATAACTTTCATAAAGTGCTCCATACAGTAAAGCACTTCTAGCATTTTTACTCAACCATGTTGTTGTTGTATCGCTTGATATAGCAGATATAGCAGAACTATGACCTGTTGTGCCACCTGTTACTGTCTCTCCACTTGTAAAAGCTGTTGTTGGAACCACTATTGTTAACTGATTCGTACCATCATTCTTAGAACTAATCGTTGCTGTAGCACCACTAGAAGCTCCTGTAATTACTTCGTTTACAGCAAAACTACTTGCAGCTCCTACTGTCAGAACAATTGTGCTGTCTGCCAAGCTAGTTGGTCTGTAATAATAATGAAGTTCAACAGAATAGTTACTGTTAGGTGTTGGAGATAATATAAAGTTATCTACATCAAATCTTGCATAATACTTTGGAACACCAGTTGTTGATGCGTTTGGATTATATTCTTGTATAAAATTTACATCTTTTTCTAATAAAAATTCGATATTACTAGAGTTAGTTATAGATAAGCTAAATGATGCTAAATAATCATCAGGAACAGATAAAAACTTATCAGAAGAAGAAGCTGCACTAGTTACGTTTTTTCTAAATACTTCAAAGTCAACTGATTTAAATATTCTATTTTCTGATGCTCTTATAAATTCTCTAAGGTTAGAAACAAAAGTTGTTTCATTATTCTCTGAGTAATCTTGTATGGTTGATTTTAATTCTGTTAATGTAAAACTCATTTAACTCTCCAATGTCACAGGTCCTGCTGATGCAATCTTACCACCACCTTTTACAGAACCTACAGTTGCAGTATCAGATACACTAACAGTATAGCTATCTGTATCAACAACACTAGCAATACTATAACCAGAAGCATTTTGCATTACTGAACTTGTTATACCATCAAAAGGAGCAACATTCCTAAAACGAACAGTGCTTGATGCTAATCTTGCATGACTTTTCTCTGTAACAGTTATTGTACTACTTCCAGAGCTACCTGTCTGAAAAGGGTTTAATTCTAATAAAACTTCTATAGATGGCTCTGACCTTTCAGGTCTTGCATCTCTCAAGGCTTCTGCATCTGCCTTTTTAGGTCTAGGATCTAATTGTGGATGTTTTTCTTCATATTCATCTTTACCAACAAGCAATCCATTCCATTCTTTTTTAGTATCTTTGAAACGATACCTAAATCCAGAACGATCTGAAATTACGTAAGCGTTACTTGCATTTGCATATTTTGGCATTACTAAACCTTATAATAAGACATACTAGGAGTTATGGTAAAAGATGACCTGTCTCTATCTTCTGCCATAGCTCTATCAAATTCTTCTTCATAAATATTTTTTAATAATTGAATACGATCTGGTGCACGTTTTAAAGATATGTAATATGCTAGACCTGCTGCTAAACAAGGATAAAATCTAAAAGGAACTTCTAATGTATTTTGCATTGTGTCAGCATCTTGTATTCTAGTAAGAGCATCATAATGTATGACATCTGTACTATTCTCAGGTGCGGGCCAAATCTTTAAGTTAGGTGTTATTTGTCTATCAAGAAAAAATTGAGTAGGTCTACCTGTTGTAGTTTTTGTTGGAATAGATAAATAAGTATCACGACTTATACGTGACATATTAAAATCTGTTCCACTTCTTCTAACAACTACAGATAAAACATCAATAACATCAGTACCTAAATCGTATTCGCTGTCATCTGCTGTTAATGCTTGTGTTCTCTGAACAATTGTCCATTGGTTTAAACCTCTGTTAGCCCATTCTGCTAACATTAAGTTTAATGATCTTTTAGCAGTTTTTAAATCATATCCTGTTCTAATCTCTAAGCCACATCGTTCAAAGGCTTCTTCAATGTAGTCATCGACTGCTAATTCAAAATCCGTTGAGCTTGATGTTGTCATTTTTACCTCAAATTGCTTTTGACAAAAAAATTAAAACTAAAGAGCATAACTGAGCGATAGCTAATATAACTATCGCCCATATTTTTTGGTTTACAGATTTAATGTCATCTCTCAAATGAACAAGGTGATTATTTTCGATTGTATCTAATCTTTGATTAACAACCTTTATTTCACCTTGTATCTTTGTAGACATTAATACCCTTTTCTGACTTGCATGATGATTGTGTAAGTATCAGCACTTGAGTGTCCAACAGTGGTAAATTTAATATCACCTGTTTTACCACCTCCAGAATTGTTCGGAATACCACCAAAGGGAGTATAATCGTGATAACCAGATTGGTTCTCCCCTAGTTGTATTGCTAAAACATCTGTTGAAGCATCAAATAAAATACTTACTTTCATGCCTGTACACTGCCACCATATCTTCTCTATCGTTGCATCTGTACAAGCACGTCCACTTGCATCGGCTCCTAAAGCACTAACATCGACTTTTGCAACAGCACTTTCTCCACTACCATCACTAATATTAGTAAACTTTAAAACAGCCGTTTTTAAGCCATCTTGTATAGTTTGACTTGCTACTGCATCAGCCATTCAATCCTCCTATTAGGCTTCGTAACCCATGAGCTCAATTAAAAGTTTACCTGCTGTATAGTCAGCATCAGTTGCCGCACCTGTTGTTAGGTACAGGAACTCATCTGCTGCTGGAACGGCTGCGAAGAAAACTTTACTACCCAGTGTTGCGTCACCAGAGTTAACAAGGAGTGTTTCAGAAAGACCAGAGATTGCTCCATCTTCAACACCAGTACCTTCTGTAGCTGAGTGAATATTAATGTCTGGATCGCCACCTGCTGGAGCTTCAAAACATTCCATGCTACCAGTTAAGATAGTGCCGTTTCTTGCTGCAGTGATTTGTCCAATGTGACAAACCAATGCTGTTCCGTTAACACCAATGATGTCGCCAGAGCCAGTTGATCTTAAGCCAGTTAAGTCAATCAATATTCTTGTTGTAATGATACCACCACTTCTTTGTACAGAACTTCTGTAAATAGTACCTGAACCAGTTGTTATACCTGTACCAGCTTCAGTTGCCATTGTATTTGCATCTAATGAAGCAAAACCAGCAGTTGAAATTGACATCTGTGTGGTTTCTGCACCTGTGGTTGAATCTGTAGCTATAGATGAATAGCCACCTTCAGAACGTAGTGTTCCTTTAAAAGTTGTATTTGCCATGTAAATTCTCCTTATCTTGGCTTGTCTGCATTATGCAGTTAAGGTTTTTTTTAAGAATATAAAAAAAAAGGCGACTTGTAAAGTCGCCTTTAACATTTGTTCGGTTTATTTAAGCACCTGGTGATCCAAATACACATCTTGGATCAGAAAATCCAAATGAATATCTTTCTCTAGCCTTAAACCTCATATTACCAGTTCCAAAGTCATCTTCCATAGATGTAGCAAGAGGTGATCTTTCAAAATGTACGAAACCTCTTGGTGCATCTGTTTTAATGAAAAATGCATCTGTGTCTGTTAAGAAATGGTTTACAATGTAACCTTCTGGTAACATACCCATGTTCTTCATTGCATTAACATCATTATCAGAAGTACCTGGTCTTAGAGTAGACTCTAGTAGACGATCAGCAATAAATTGTAGTTGAGGTGGAATAATTAATTTCATACCACGAAGTGCGATAATCATATTCCTCTCATCAACAAATGTTGAAATGTCTATTAAAGCGTTCTCTAATGATGTTTCATTTAAATCAGCAGCCGTACTAGGCTCATTTCTAAATGTTCCACCACCACCAAGAGGATGATCAGTAGCACAAAGCTCCTTACCATCACCACCTGTGAATGAACTGCTAAACGCATTATTCAAAGTTGCCGCAGCTTTTACTTGTTTGCTGTGAGCCATAGAACGAGCTAATGCTCTTGTATATCTTGCACCTAATCTGTCGTACAAGTTATCTTCCATAGCTTCTTGCGTTAAAGCAAATGCTAATGCAATTGTTTCATGCGTGTAACGTGCAGTGTAAACTTCATTCGCAGAATCAAAGTTTACTCCAGCACCTTCAGCTTTTGTTGGTGCGTTACCAAAACCTGATAACATCACTTCTTCTTCAAACGCTCTGTCAGAAGATTCTGTATCATAGATTTCTGCATGTTCTGCATCATATCTATCATATTCCATTCCAAACAATGCGTTCAGACCTGGTTCTAGCTCTTTCGCTAGTTGTGCTCTACTTATTGCCATTATCTATTCTCCTACGCTAAGCCTGCACCTTTTTGACCAAAAATAGAATTTTGGATCACAACGTGCACATTGGTTGCATCTGATGCTACATCAGAATTTTCAGGGTCTTGCGAAATGTCAATACATTTTAAAGGTAAACCAGCAGTTGTAGCACCAGTTGTTACGTCTAACTCAGCACCAGAAATACCAGTAGTGGTACTGCCAGCAGATGTGTAAACAATATCAAAATTACCAAATAAATCTGCAACTGGAAAAGCTGCATCGCATTGAATTTCATAGATAACATTTGGGTCATCTATAATAAAAGCAATAATGTCAGAAGCATTAGTACTCGCAGGATAGAAATTACTAAATTTCTGTTCCTTAGTTGTTGGGTCAGTATACTGAACACCATTAAATACGCCTACAATAGGAACTGTTCCACCATCAGCGTGTACTTCTACAGTACCACCAGTGACTTGCATTACCATGTCACCCTGAAAGATTGATGTTCCATAATTAGCAGCGATTCTATATCGGCTTTGTCCACCAGTAAAAGGCATACCACCTATTTTACCTACAGGACGCATACCAAAAGCGGCATCTTGATTTGCCATTTGAACTCTCCTTATTTTTCATTTAAATTACGATTGTTTCCAAATGAAACATTGCTGTTTCTTTGGGGTTTTAATTTTGGCATAACTGGATTATTTTCTCTCATCCAATCACGATCCACAGCATCCATTTGAGTCTGTGTTTTATTTTTAAAATAATCCTCACGTTGTTCCACAATTTCTTCTGGAATTCTCGCAAGTAATAATCCACCAGTGCCTATAACCCCAGCGTTCTTACCCTCATCAACAACAGGAGCATCAAATTCTGGATAATCTTCTGCCTTAACAAGCTCATAGCCTTCACGTCTTCTTTTGTGAATATTGTTTTTATCGTCATATTCCATAACGGACTCACGTATCCACCTATGTTTATAACCTATAGGTGCTTCAGGAGCATCTAACGCAGATGGTGGCTTCCAATCGTTTCTTCGCTCTGTTTTTTCACGAGATTGCGAGTCTCGACTTTTTCTATCAATTTCAGCCATTATGCACTCCTTGAATTTATTTTAGCAACTTCCTTGGCATATCTCTCAAGAGGTATGTTCATTTTTTTAGCGAAAGCTACTTGACCTGGAGATAACTCCACAGTCTTTTTCCGTCCAGATTTAACAGCACGTCCGTTAGACGTGGCAGGAGCTACAGCTTGGACGTTTTGCCGTTTCTCCTGAAACTTGTTTGGAAAACTATCTTTCATACGTTTATCTATTTCAGAATAGTATTCGTCAGATGTTGGATCAAAACCTTCAGAACCAACTAACTGTTGATGTAAACCTTGAGCAGCACCTGTCATAACCATATCTGTTCCAAACCAGTTATTAGACTTCATCCATGTTTGTAATTTTGGATCAAGATCTTCTACTTTTGGAACTTGTTGTCTAGGTTGTGGTTCTGGTTGTGGTTTTTGCTCTTGTTGTGCATATTGTTCAGATCTAGCTTTTTGAACTCTAACTCTTTCTTTTTCAACAGCCAATCGTGCCATGATAGATTGAGCTTCTGCCATTTTGTCAGCATCTCCTGCTTCATGGGCTTCTTTATATATTTTTTTAACTTGATCTTCTTGGCTTTCAACACGGCTACTATATTCTTGCGTGTAACCTTTATCTAAAGTTTCTAATTGCTTTTTAAGTCTATCATTTTCAACTTTTTGTTGCTGTGCATATTGAACTGCAGCTTCAGCTTCTTCAAGTGCTTGTTTTCTCTTAGCTGTTAATTGATTAATTCTTTTTTTAACATTATCAGAATAATCTGCTAATTCATCTGCTTGTGTTGAAACTTCTGTTTCCTGAACATTTGTTCGGGTTTCTTCTTTTTCTGGAACAACTGGTATTTCAGATGTAGATGTTTGTTCTTCTACTTCTTCAACATCTACAGAAATAATTTCATTTTCTTCCACAGCATTTTGATTTTCTATATTCATTTTTGTTCTCCAATTCTTTTATACATAGGAAATATCGCTAGGGTCAAGTATTGTTGCGATAATATTGTCATCATTTATCAATCTTACCTCTAAATTCTCAACTTTAAACCTATTTCCAGCATATCTTCCCATAAGAATCCAACTTTTTTCAGAACACCAAGCACCTGTTGGGAATTTCCCAGCATCAGTATAAGCGTCTGCACCAAGTTTTACGACATACGCTGCGACTGTTGCGAAACTTTCACGATCTCGTGTCGCATCAGGTATGAAAATACCACCTTTAGTTTTTGACTTCATGTAGTAAGGTATAACAAGTATTCTATATCCTACAGGTTGAGGAAGTCTTTCTAAAGCAGATACATCTAACTCAGAAGGGTCTTTTGAATTGGGGTTATCTTCTATTTTTGGAAATCCTTTTTTAACTGCTTCTGGAATTTCCATCGTTGCTTCTTTTTTACGTGCATTAGCAAATCTCTCTGGCACGAATAGTTTTTTAGCCATCTTCTAGCTCAGTTCCTTTCATCGCGGCGATTATTTCTTCTTCAGCGTAAGTCATGCCACGTATCTGACCTACAATAAACCGATAATCTTCCATAGAAGTTATCGCACCATCCGAAAGAGATATTGTAAAATTTTCTTTTCTCTCTCGTATTTTTTTTAGCAAATGTTCAGCTAAGTTAATTCCATCCATTACTTACCCTTTTTATTTATCATTTGCAAACCTTGTTTTCCAAAGCGATATCCAAATGAGCTGCCTATTATAATATATAACATGTTGGCGAACCAATTTGGGGTCGATTGTTCTAAGAAAACAAACCCTTCCTTAACAAATGGTTGTGTCCAAGGCAAGAAGGAAGCCACAAGGATTGCCCCAAAAATCAGGCTCCAAAATTCGTCCTTCCAACTTTCACCCATTTGATTTGTAAGAGCTTGCTCATTAAGAAAACTAGATGTTGC
>JGI24004J15324_10001320_pt1 | contig 9900 bp, 9 predicted proteins | sample LinPmetageLP32_FD_15324 | JGI IMG/M metagenome (IMG submission 15324)
ATGATAGCATCATGTGTTTCATTTGACATATGTTTTTTCTCCTTCTATTGTCGTACGATATAATTAATTAACATATGTTTAATTTAAGCACACAAGAAGTGGTTTTGTCAATAGAAAATTCAACAGTAGAGAACAATAATGGATTAGTTTACCAAACGTATCCTAATTTTTTTGGTAATACTCTCGATTGGCACTTTGGTGAAAAAGAAAATTTTGAAAAGTTAGAGAACCAATCTAAGTTGAATAGGAAAAAATTACCCAAGGAAGACAATGACATGAAAAAAATTACTGTATTTTTTATGAATTCAAAAATTACACGAGCACTTGAAAAAAAGTTTGATACAGACCTTAAATTTGAATCTGTTGATATTTGGATTGATGAAAAAGGATACAAACTTCAACCACATGTTGATGATAAAAGGATAAAATTACATTTACAGGTTTACCTAAGTGACCACAACAAAGGAACATCATTGTACGATTCGCGAGGAAACGTTATTTTTACATTTCCTTTTCGAACAAATTACGGTTATGCTTTATTAAACAACGAATATAGTCATCATGGAGTTGAGGAAATAGAGAACAATGGTAGGACTAGTTTGTACGTAAGATATCAGTAAGCAACGTATCTGTCAGTGGACAGATCATAAATCATGTTTTTTTCAAACTTCCAATCTAGAAAAAGATCACTAAATTTTTTTGCAATATTATTGTACTGCTCTTTGGTTTCCATATGCCCTGGCTCGAATATTTGGGCATTATAATTCTCCATGTTGTGCCTGTACACAATAAAATTTAAAGTAAGTTTTTCTAACCCATAATCCAATGGCCCAGATTTTGGCCAGTTNACGAACGTTCCTTGTTTGCTTGTGAATACGAATATTTTTCTTGCCTTGTTGAATAGCAAAGGTAGGTTGTTGTTTATGTCTTTGTTGCCTGTTGCTGTGTGTATTAGCACATCGTAAGTGGGCAAATTACGTATACAGTTCCTATCTGTTACATCCAACATATCTTTCCCATAGTAATCTCCATTGATGTATTGTTTCAAACTGTTTGCTAAAAATCCGTTTCCGCCTGTGATCAAAGTCGTCATACAATTATATCTACATCATTGGCATAGTTTGTAAATCCGTTTTCCTTGGTTACTTTTAACACTGAATTTACTCTGCTTACAAGTTCGTCTTTGTGAGAAATTAAGAAAATATTTTTCTTTTGTGTTCTACTCATATCTTTTAGGACAGCCATAGAACTTTCAACACCTGAAATGTCCATTCCTGCGTCCACAAGTTCGTCAATGAACAGCAAGTTGATCTGTTGATAAAGGCTTTCCCACACATCTCTGAATGCCCAACTCAAACTTAATATCAGCCTGTTTCTCTCACCTCTACTTAAATTATCAAAGTCCAGTTCCCGACCAAGCTCTTCAATACGCACAGTTAAGTCTGGTTGGAAAGTTACCGTGTGTGGCAATTTTACTTTGCCTAAGAAGTATGCTAATCTTTGATTCAAGTATGTTAAGTTTTGTTCTATTATCCTTGTTCTTATGAATGAATCTTTTGCTGTCAACAGTTTGTATAAGAACTCTTGGTGTCTATGAAGATCCTCTAATTCGTTTGCTTTGTCGTAGTCGATCTGTTGTATGGCAGATTTTTTCATTTCCTCAATTTGTTCTGCATAGATATCTTCTTTTTTCTCAGTCTGCTTCAATTGTCTTTGCAGATCTTTCAATGAACCTTTGTGGTTGTATGCTTCGTCTATTGTGTCATAGTACGTGTCAGGTGTTTGTCCCAGATCTCCTACTTCTTCTATGCCCTGTTGTATTTTTGCAAGATCAGTTTTTAATTTTGTGACATAATCTGTTGACTCTGCCAGTTGTATTTTCAGTTTGCCTACAAGATGAGTGTGTTTATCGTCCAGTAGTTCTTGTTCACAAGTTGGACATTTCTGTTGTGCGGCGTATTCTAGATCTGCGTTTGTCTTTGTAACAGTGCTTTCCGCTTTCGTAAGTGAATCCTCATGATATGCTTTTTCTTTAAAAAGGCTTCTCAGCATCGTCTGTAATTCATTTCTTTTTTGTAATTTTTTGTGTTTCTCTATCTCAATCTCACTGTCTACTTTTTCTAATTCTGCTATAGCATTTTGGAAACTTACTATGTCGTCCTGATTTTGTTTTGTCCAAGCGTTTGATCTAATTTGAAGGCTTTCGATTGATTCCTGTATCTTTTCATTGGATGTGACTCTAGCATCTATTTTCAATTTTTCTTCAGTCAGCATCTGTTTTGTTGCTTTTTGTTTTTCTTTTAACAAATCTGCCTTTTGTGAGAGTAGGGTTATACCAAGCAGTTGTTCTATTATCTCTCTTTGTTCTGCTTGTTTTGTTGACAAGAACGGCTGTGTGTATGTGTTAAGTGCAATTATGTTTTTGAACATAGAATGAGTCATGCCCATCAACTTGTTGATCTCTATCTGTGTTTCTCTGTTCTCTCCTTGTGCTTCGTTGCTTTCTAGATTCTGCTCAATATTGTTTGCATAAAATTTAAATATCTGAGGTTTCCTCCCACGTTCGATTGTGTATTCAACATTGTTCTTTATGAACTTGACACTAACCAACATGCCTTTCTCATTGGTCTTGTTTACGAGATTGTCTCTCCTGATGTTTGTCAGTGCTTCGCCAAAGAAAACATATGAAAGTGCATTGATGATCGTAGTTTTACCAGTACCATTTCTAGCACCTGCATCATCACCTCCCAGGTCCATATTCTCACCAATCACCAGAACTAGGCTTTTATCAGCGAAGTTGATGGCCTGGGCCTGGTTACCCACACTCATGAAGTTCTTTACTGTTAGTTCTTTAATTGTTAGCAAGTTGTTTCCTCTTCCATTCGTTATATCCTTTCAGCCACTCTTCCTGTGTTACGGGTTTTGCAAGTTGATCTAAGAGCGATTGTTTGGTTACAGGTTCCTCGAGGTCACCTTTCAAAACTTTTATCAATTTCTTTTTACTAATTCGTGACATCTAGATCATTGTAAATTGCTGTTAATACGTTCTTGTCATACACTTCTGAGTCCACACCCTGTAACTGTTTGATCACTATCTGATCCACGCTGTCAAACTTCTGCACCTTCACCAATGGTTGTTGTGCGTTGTCCACCTGTTCGGGTATCAGTTGTAGTTCCCTCAGTTCGTATTTGTCTATGAATGTTTCTCTAACGAAGTTTGCTTCCTCGTAACTGATTTTTATATCTAATGTGACCCTCACATACATTTTTGGTTTTAGATATCTGTCTGGGTCTTCTAGTAGCTCTGAAACTTTTATTGTGATATACCTCGGCATATCGGGCCAGTTGATATATTTAGGTTCTTTCCCATAATCGATGATCATCATGCCCCTGTCATCATCCCATGCGTCTGCGTAGTTGTGTGGAAAAGCGTTGCCCATGTAAGTCACATTTTTCATTATCTGTCTTTTATGGAAGTGTCCTGAGAACACTTTCCCACAACCTGCGAAATGATCTGTCTGTATTCCGCCAACATCTGGCATTTCTACCATTGCGTTCATTTTGAAGTAAGGCAATTCAAAATGTCCAAACACGTACTTCTGTTTCATCTTCTCAATTTTTTTCCATTCGTCTCCTACAACCCACGGTATGATTGCAACATCGTCTGCTACTAGCCATTCATTGACAATGTGTATGTTTGGAATGTTCCTGATGTATTCCATTGAATTGATCTCTCTCTTGTCTCTGTAATACAGATCGTGATTGCCCATTATCACATACACATTTTCAAATGCCGCACCCAGTCTCTCCATGTTGGAAACTGTGTAGTTCATTGTGGAAACGTTTGTGGCAGATCTGTGATGGTGCCAGTCTCCGAGGAATATACAGGTCTCACAGCCTTCTGCTTTGGCCTGCTCTATGAACCATTTCACGAACTGCTCACAGTCATCGTTGTGTATCCGACTATTGCCTTTGAGACCAAAGTGTATGTCCGTGAAACAGGCTACTTTTTTAAAGAATGCCATAAGTTACCATTTCTTCTTAACGATTGGTTTGTGATCTGTCATGTCTATCTTGTTCTTAAACTTGACGTCTTCGAAATCCTCTGAATCCAGTTTGCCTTTCTTCTTCAAGGTCTTGTTAAGTTTTGCTAAGGTTGTCTTGTTGACCGCATGCACATCGCCGTGTGCAGTCTTCATTCGCTTCTGGTATGAAGGCCCGCAGTCTCGTTCTCGTTCTGTCTTGTGAAACTAGGCATCATTCCGTTGAACTCTAACAGGTCGTCTCTGATTGCTTGATTTTTCTTTTCTATGTTTAGTATCCTTGTGAAACTGTTTGTGATTGCCGCTGTGTAATATGCGAAAGGGTTGTCTGATTTGCTTTCGTCGAACTGCAATCCAATCTGTGACAGTTGCATCAGTGCCTGTGACTGCATCTCATCATTGTAGGTGTACCCTCTCCAGTTGGCCCTGGTACCGTACCTCTCACACAACTTCATGTACATCATCGCAAGTTGATTTGTCATCTTACCGTGATCCACGGAGAAGTGACCATTGCTCATTCCGCCAACCCAATGTGATTTGCCAACGCAAACTAGTTTGCCTTTCTTGTCAAATCTATAATGTTGGAATGGAGGGAAGTTCACTTTTGCGTGATGATCCGCTGTGGTCTTTGGATTCTTTTTTCTCTGGTCATCCATAGGAACGTGATCAAACATCATTACTCTGAATACTAGATCCGTTTTCTCTATCTTCCTCGGACTCACTGTGTAGTCTGCTAATTTTATCTTCTTAAGTCCTGCCGCTTTGGCATCCTCCCACGCTTCCTGTGTGAGTCTTTTGGCTTTGGCCTTCCTGGCCTGTGCCACTGCACTGGCGTTGACTTTCTTTAAATTGGGCACAATCAAGTCATACTGCGAGTCTTCCTGTGCCACGTATGAACAGTATGTGTTCTTGCTGGCGTGTATCTGTAGCAATAGATCTCTGTTGTTTAGGTACTTTACTCTCTTCATAAATCCTTCTCTTTATATTATTGAAAATGACCACAAACAGGTCTGTTGAATCGTGCCGTATGGTGAATTAAGTGCGCCTAGAATAATGCCTATAAATATAGTTAAAGTATACAAAATTTTACAAAGGAAAGCAACCATTTAATGGCAACAATTGGCAAGGTAATAAAGAACGTGGGAGGGGGAATATTCAATAGGACCCTGGGCAGGCTATTTGGCGCCGGTATTTCATCAGACAACAAAATAGCCAGAACGAGGGCAAGATGGTCAGGACGTAGCGACAAAACAGACTGGCGTGTGCGACTGGAAGTTCCAGATGGCCCGCTTGCCGAATTTTTCGATTTTGAGAACAATGCCATACTAGCACCTTTGTCAGCATCACGGGGTATTTTCTGGCCGTTGACACCGACCATGCAGATAGCACATTCGGCCAACTACAACGCCATGGACCAAGTCCACAGCAACTATCCACACCAGGCATATCAGAATTCACAAATTGATTCAATGAATATCATTGGCGAATTCCCTGTGCAGAACTGCGATGATGCCAAGCACTGGGTGGCCACTGTGAATTTTTTAAGGACTGCAACAAAAATGTTTTTTGGTAGCGACGAAGGCCTAGGCGGATTGAAAGGCAATCCCCCACCGATCATGCACCTGTATGGTTATGGAGACCACATGTTCCATAGAGTCCCGGTGGTGATAAACTCATTCAACCTGGAACTGAGACAGGGCATAGATTACATTTCTACAAAGCAAGGAAGCCAAGGGGATCTAATGAAACAGGAGTTCGTAACACAACAAAAGGGTTATGTGGATTCCGGTCTAAGTTATGATCCATACACAGGAAGGCCGATAGACATGGATGCAGTGAACAATGTGAAAGTGGATGCCGACATAGAGTCACAGACATGGGCACCGACAATATCTAACATTTCGGTTTTAGTCACACCTATCTACAGCAGAGATTCTATCAAAAAGTTTTCAATGAAGAAATTCGTCAACGGCGAGTTGAACGGTAAAGGGAACGAGGTAGGATTCATCTAATGGCCAAGTACTCAAACACATCACCGTACTACGAGACACGTGAGGTTGCAGACTTCTTGGATATAATGAATCCGAGGACAATTACTGCTGAGCAGGACGACCAATCTTACACAATAGAAAGAACGTATGCATACAGACCGGACCTGTTGGCCTATGACCTTTATGGCACGCCAAGACTTTGGTGGGTGTTCGCACAGAGGAATCCAGATCAGATAGAGGATCCCATATACGACTTCAAACCGGGAGTGACGGTTCAACTGCCAAAGAAAGAGAACCTGCTCAAAGACCTGGGGATATAACCCATGGCTAAAGTTAGAGGATTAAAAAATAACGTCAAGAAGTCACTTGAAAATAATCCACTCCAACAGGATAACAATTCCAGCAGTTACGGAAAATTTAAAACTAGATTCAGCGGCAAAAAAGGAGTATTTGGAATTGACCAAGGCGCCGGCAGTAGCAAGAATTTGTTTACTTCGGGCAGTGCATACAAAGGCATGGGCAAATATGATACGTACCATGGCGCAGATGAGGGATATGAGGGGACTACAATAAAGAGGGATGACGAGACCTACGTCACCACCATCAACGATCCCAACGCACTACATCAGTTCGCTTCGTACAATTCATTGTTCACACTGAGTGCATTGAGCCAGAATGACCTAGAAGATACCACGACACTGTTGAACTCCAAGGCACATGACATCATAGTAAGGAGTTCTGGTATTGGCACAGATGTGAATCAAAGCTCACCGGCCACGGATCTGGCAAAGGCCACAAAAGGTACAACTATAAATGAACGACAAAAATCAGCCCTCATCGAAAGTAGGAGGACGCTAGGAAAGAACAGGGACCTTTACATCAGGAATGTCACAATGAACAGCATACCTGGTCTCAACAACAAGCGGAGGCTTACATCTGTGACAAAGATATCCATGGAGATAGTTGAACCATCCGGCATAACACTGCTGGAGAGGATACGTGGGGCGGCGATCAACAACGGATACTTAGACCATATTACTGCACCATTCCTGTTGACCATAGACTTCAAGGGATTCGATGAGCAGGGCAGACCAGCATCCACAATGGATTCACAGAACATGAAACGACTTATACCGATAAAATTTACGAACATACAGATGAGTGTTACACAGGCGGGCACGGTTTATTCGGTCGAGGCAATACCCTACAACGAGTACGGCTTCGTGAACACATACAACTACCCTAGGACAGCGGGAACGCTGTCACCACAGGGCAAGAAGTTGTCTGATGTTTTCAAATCCCTAGAGGCACTGTTGAACAAACAGAACGAGGATGAGGAGACAACAGGACTGGTGGAGAAACCAGACATATACACTATCACGTTTGCCGGTAAGTCTACCGCAGATGTAAAGGGAGCGTCAGACAAACTTTACATAGAGGATGTTAGCCTTGATATAGAAAATCTGGAAGAGACAGGAATGCAGGCGCAACGGGCGTTCGGGCCAAACCAACAGTTCTCTCAGCCATTGAACTACATGAAGATCAACTCCAGCAACCCTATAACCAAGATACTGGAAGAGATTATGAAGGGTCACCCGGCATACAAGGACAAAAATTTCAAAGAATGGGAGAACAAGGTACGTCAGACACTGGACGTGGCACAGAGCTATGGAGGTGCACAGGAGGTGTTTGACAAGGCACAGGACTACTATTTCGACTACTTCAAGATCAGATCCAGTGTGGTGCCCATAGAGGGCGACTTCGACGAGATACGTGCTACGAGCAGGAAAAAGATCAACTACCATGTTGAACCATACAAGGTACATGCCTACTCATTGTCTATACCTGGCGTCAGCACAGGAGAGAACTTCAAGAGTTTCGTGTTCAAGACCTACAACTACATATTCACGGGCGAAAACGTTGATGTAATGGATCTAAATATCGATTACAAGTACTCCTACTTTACTTCCAGGCTGAAAGATTTCGAAGCCACCAATGAGCGTAAGAACACGATAGTGGATATCTCAGACAAGCCCACTGGCGGGACCAGCGCCAAGGATCACGGCACGGATGGCAACCTATTGCATCAGTCACAACCATCTGTTGTCAAGTCGGAGGGTACCAATAAGACAGGCGGCACACCATCACAGTTGGACTCGTTCCTGGACTATCTGACACACCCATTGGCGGACATGGTCAACATCAGGATGGAGATACTGGGAGATCCAGCATGGATCAGCCAATCGCAGTTTATACCACTCAATGCCAAGGACTTCCAACCTGGCACGGGCACCGGATCAGACCCCGACATCGATTTTTGGAGGACCAACAGGGACAGGATATGGAACCCTACACTGCGTTGCTACAACACCGACGTGGCGGAACCTATCATAATGTTAAAATTCAGGATGCCAACAGACTTCAATGATGAGACAGGTGTGTATGAACTGCAGTCAGACCAATCAGCGGAATTCAGTGGACTGTACAGGGTGGTTCAGGTGGAACACAACTTCACTGACGGCAAGTACACCAACGTACTGCAACTAACCAGATTCAACAGCCAGGGAGTGTTCATATCCAGTCCTGTGCCAACTTCTAGTGTCCAGAATATAAACGGTTTCTCACAAGTAGTCTTGATGTCCGAATTGAAGAACTTCTACAGTATAAAAGATTTTACAGACATCAAATCGAACTTAACTAGTATTGGGAAGAAATACAAAGATCTTGTTTCGTCAAACGTGAGCAGGGTCAAGAATAAAATTACAAACAAGATTAAAGGATTATTAGGCTAATGGCACTACACAACTATCTCAAGGGAGATGCATCAACGGCAAAGGCCCCAGGTTCAGACAAGGACTGGACAGGCACAAATCCCGGACCATACCTGGGCATAGTCAAGGGCAACACAGATCCAGCCAGGATGGGCAGATTGAATGTACACATTCCAAGCCTAGCAAAGACCTCAAATCCCACAGAGAACCAACTGATAACTTGTGAATACCTGGCACCTTTCTATGGAGCCAAGGGAGGCAAGTATGCCAAGGGAGCAGGCATAGACTTTGCGGACTCACAGCACTCCTATGGTATGTGGATGATACCACCGGATCTAGAAACGAAGGTACTCGTGATATTTGCGGAGGGTAAAATGAACCAGGCCTACTGGATAGGCTGTGTGCAAGAGCCTTACACCAACCACATGATGCCAGGCATAGCCTCAAGCACAAACACCAACGATCTCGGCGATGCCGGTTTTGAGGGTGCAGATGCAGGAGAAGTGGAAAGCAAGAAAACAAAATATGGTTCAGAAAATGTGCCATCGGGGGAGTTGAACAGGAACAGGCAAGGTGCATTACAGAACGGCGATTATGAATCACTGCCAAAACCCATACACCCATTTGCGGATACATTGTTGGAGCAAGGATTGAGTGCGGACGATATAAGGGGTAACACCTCAAGTTCTGCACGTAGGGAAACACCAAGTCAGGTTTTTGGCATCAGCACACCAGGCAGGTTAGATACCTCCACAACAAAAGTTAAAATAGGTGCGGCAGATTCAGAGGCGCAGGATTATGTTACCAGGAAAACGGGACACACGTTCGTAATGGATGACGGAGACTTCAACGGTGCCAACCAACTGACAAGATTGAGGACAGCATCAGGACACCAGTTGTTGATGCACGACACAGAGGGTGTGGTGTACCTAGCAAACGGTTCCGGTAAAGCGTATATCGAGATGGCCAAGGATGGCACTATAAGTGTGTACTCCGACGGTGGCATAAATTTAAGATCAGGAAGGGATTTCAATCTACACTCAGAAACGAATATCAACTTCCACGCCAAGGGTGCAATAAATTTCACATCAGAAA